>ENA-OWND01000942-OWND01000942.1-metagenome-genome-assembly--contig:-NODE-942-length-18729-cov-55.499464_pt1 | contig 18729 bp, 15 predicted proteins | sample MGYA00245342_ERZ651119 | MGnify/ENA primary metagenome ERZ651119 (study PRJEB26857, sample SAMEA4031756) | metagenome | biome: human; feature: oral; material: saliva | place: Philippines | collected 2014...
TATTGTTTTGCGTTCTAAAAGCGTAGGTTTTGCACGGTAAAAGCGGCTGTTTTGCAGCGCAAAACAGCCGCTTTCGCAATGCAAAAACGCAGTTATCATTTTTTAAGAGAATTATCTTTACAAAGTTAAACTGAAAAACTTTCTGAAGAGTATCTGTGAGGTTGCTTGCTCAATCTGTTTTTCTTATGCCGAACTTACATAATAAATGTGTTTTAGAACCTGCCTATTGAGCTATTTCTAAAGGCGGAAAGGGTAGGTTATGACAAGTTCGGTAAAGTCTGCCTTTGTGGTATGTGCCTTTACGTTGATGCCTAATTTAAGTCCATTGAGCGATGGAAACGAATAGTTTACGCCAATCCGTTCGTATATTCTTCCGCCTAATTCCCTATCTATTGAGCCCATTCTCCGATACAAATAGGTTCCTAAGGCAACGTTTACCGATAGGTTATGAAAGAAAGTTTCGTGTTTCCCTGCAATGCCAAACGACCAAGGCTTACAATCTATGTTGTTGCCTTCTTTCTGTTCCAATTGCTCTATGTGCGGTGCGTATGTGTTGTAGAAAGCATCTATGCCTATACCCGACGCCCATCTGCGTGCATAACGGTACATTAAATTAGCTTGCAACGAATAGGTTGCGTACCGTTTGAAATCTCCAGTGCGATAGTTGGGGTCTGTTTTTGGCGTGCGGAATTGTGTTATTTGCCAATCTTCGACCAAAGTCTTGGCACCAATACCCGCTGTTATGTCAAGGTACAGAAACTTTTTGAAAGGTGCAGACTTGAAGCTGTCGTGCTCTCTGATGAATGTTTCGTAATAAGGATAATAAACAATTCCGACCGACGGGCCTACACAATTTGAGCCTTTGTTTGGACGATAGAGTGCGCCGTTGCTATGATGGACAAACTCTATGCTGGCTCTTACGCCCCATTCTCGGGCAAAGCGATAGGTTTGATGAATGCCTGCTCCGAAGTATATAAGAAGGGGTGTTCCTATGAAGTCGTTGTCTATATTGTTGTCTTTATTGTACCATTTGTTGGTATAGCCAACTCCACCACTTAACGAATAAGACGTTTCCCAATGCTTGTTGCGATGTATGGCACGCTGGAAAGTGCCGTACAGCGAGAGTGTATTGCCTAAGCGGGAGTCGTATGGAACTTCTTCTATCTTATCCCAAGCTAAATCGGGAGTGCGATGAAAGCGCACACGGTTGTTCATCGTGTAGCGTAAACCGATGGACAGGGAAGGATAATTAAAATCTTTTGCGTATGAATCGTGGTCGGAGGGGAGATTGATATGGTTCAGTTCCAATGCAACAGAGCCATTTTCTTTCTCTTTTAAGTATTTGCGTTGGTTTTTATCTAAAGCAATAATTTCGCTTTTCATCACACTTACGGTGAAGCCCCAATGCCGTATTGAGTCTTTTTCAATAGCTTTTGCCTGTGTTGCTACATAGACAAATGCTATCAGTAAAATGCCTTTCAGACCAAGATGAGAAACCATAAGCAAGTAAGATATAAAGTTATAGTGCATTCAGAACTTAGCAAAAGCCGAATATCCGTTCTACGTTCTTGTTCGTTTGTGTGGCTATTTCGTCCTCCGTTGTGCCATATACCTCTGCCAATTTAGCGACAACGTGCACCAAGAACGAACTTTCGTTGCGCTTTCCACGCAATGGAACGGGTGCCATATAGGGCGAATCGGTTTCGAGAACAATGCGTTGCAGGGGGACAGACTTCAATGTTTCAGGAAGATTTGCCTTCTTGAAGGTAAGCACTCCGCCTATTCCCAATACGAAATTGTTGAACGTCAGCAACTCTGCCGCCTCCTTTTCGTTTCCCGTAAAACAGTGGAAAACGCCGCCTGGAAGCTGGTCTTGATACTTTCTGAGTATTTTTACCATTTCGTTTTGCGCCTTTCTGCAGTGTATCATCAACGGCAAACGTGTTTCGACCGACCATTTCACCTGTTCTTCAAAAGCCTCCAACTGCTCTTTCTCGAACTCTCTGCTCCAATAAAAGTCCAATCCCACTTCGCCGACAGCAATGTAGTTGTGGTCTGCAAGCAGCACTGCTTTCATCTTTTCGAGCACTTCCCGATAGTCAGCTTTTACTTCTTCGGGGTGCAAACCTAACATTGGATAGGCGAAATCGGGGAATTGCTTGCAGACATTGCTCATCGTTTCGATAGAGTTTAAGTCGATTGCAGGCACGAAAACCTTTGAAACGCCAACGCTTTTGGCTCGTTCCACCACCTCTTGAATGTCCTCTTTAAATTCTATTCCATCTAAGTGCGTGTGTGTATCTATTATCATATTCTTCTTAATTGCAATGTTTTATCTTTGTTTATTATAGTCGGTTGCAGTCTTTGCTGTCGTCGTTTGTTACAGCTTTTCCTCGTTTCTCCTATAATAATATATAACACCGAACTTGCGGCATTGGTCGTATCGCTCTTTAGGGGGCAGGTTTGCAAAGTGCGCTTCAATGACGTTCCACAGCTCTAAAATCAGTTCGTCGATGGTCGGACGCAGCTTTGCCATTACCTGATTGTCTTTGTTGGTGCGCTCTTGCAGCTTCCGTTGTGCCGTATAGGCCTCGTTGTAAATGTCGAAATGCGTTGCCACCATTCCTATCGTAGGGTTGTAAATGGGCTTTCCACCGTGCTTTACCCTTTCTTTTTCGCCTGCAATGATTTGCGGTCCCCATAGCAACAGCCCATCGGCAGATTTAATATTGGGCAGCGACGTTGCGTCTTCGTTTAGTCCGTAGAGGGGCAGCTGTTTCCGTTTTATTTCTCCACGCTCTACCGACATCAGCAGAACCTGTATGAAATGGCTAAGATACATACTGGCGCGATACTGCAGACCGTCCATCTTCTTTGCATTCCTGACTTGCGCCGACATCGATATTCTATATTGTTCGGTGGCTGTGAGCAAGCGGTCGTGAAGCGGTTGGGCACTATTTATCAGTTTCCAATCAATGAATTTGTTTCTTACGGTGTAAATATCATTGTTGTCTAATAGCGTCTTCAGTGCCTTCAGTCGGGCTGCATCAGTCTTTGGTAAACGTCTGTACGGCATATAAGGAACGGTGATTAAATGTAAATGAGCAAAGATAGGCGGAACTTATCTTTGGCGTTTCATCATTTCTGCTGCGTATGCGGCCAATGCTTCCTTGCGTTCGTCGGGCAGTTTTACTGCATCGAGGAACTTCTTTCCCTGCTCGTAATAGAAGTCCATCTTCTCTTTAGCGAGTTTATCTACACCGATTTCGTTGTACAACCGTGTTACGGCAGCTATTTTTTCTTCGGTGTCGAAGTCGCTCTTGTTAATCCACTTTTCGAGTTCGGCTCTCTGTTCAGCGTTTGCTTGGTTGAAAGCGGTGATGAGCATATAAGTCTTTTTGTTCGATGTTATGTCGCCTCCTATCTTCTTTCCGAACACTTTTGCATCGCCGTACACATCGAGATAGTCGTCTTGGAGCTGGAAAGCCAATCCTATTTGTTCGCCAAACTTATACAGGTTCTCTGCATCTTCCTTGCTTGCATCGGCTAAAATAGCCCCCATCTTTGTTGCACAAGCAAGCAACACGCTGGTTTTAAGGCGTATCATCTCGATGTATTCTTCTACTGTAACATCGTTGCGCAGCTCAAACTCCATATCGTATTGCTGTCCTTCGCCTATCTGTAATGCCGTTTCGGTGAAGAGATGCAGGACTGCTTCAAGGTGTTTCGCGTCGCATTTAGCCAATCGTTCGTAAGCCAAAACCAACATAGAGTCACCCGAAAGCACAGCTTGGTTGTCGTTCCACTTCTTGTGTACGGTTTGTTGTCCGCGTCTTAATGGAGCTTCGTCCATGAGGTCGTCGTGCAGAAGCGTATAGTTATGATAGGTTTCCAATGCACAAGCAGCCGACAGAATGTCTTTCGGATTATCTTTGTATAGGTTGTAACTCAACAACATCAGGATAGGGCGTATGCGTTTGCCGCCTAAATCCAATACATATTTAATGGGTTCGTATAGGCTGGCTGGCTTACGGTCGTAGGCAAGGCTGTCTAAATAATGGTTTACAATTTCCAAAAGTTCCTTAGATGTGTACATATCGAAATGAATTTTATATTATCTGAATTGAATTTTAATTGTCTTGTAAGCAAGTAGTTGCTACTTACAAACTAAACACGATGGGTATTTCTAATAACGATTTGCAAGGTTTATTATTTTGTATGCCAGGCTTCCATTTGCCCATTGTGCGCACAACTTTCAACACTTCTTGCTCAAAATCGGTATTCTTTGCTTCTTTTATCTTGATGTCGCTCACGGTTCCGTCGGCGTTTACAATGAAGGTAACGTTAACTGTGCCCTGCTGTTTGGCTTGTTTGGCAGCGTCAGGATACTTTATATTCTTGGTGAGCCACGTCATAAAAAAGCTCCAACCGCCTGGCGGAGTTGGCGTTTCAGACAGAATGCGCTTGCTTACCTTGTCGTCGTAGCGTTCTATTCTCTTGTCTGCATCGTCTTCTGTAAACTTGTTGGTTTCCTTTTTATCTACCTCTTCCACCTTGGTAGGGTCGGGTAGGTTGCTCTCCTGCTGCGTAAGGATTGGCGTATCGCTGATGTTTGGCGCAGCTGTTTTTTCGTCGTTCGACTCTGTATTGCCCACTTCGTGGGGTGTAACCTTTTGCGGAATATCGCTCCGTTTAACGTTTAGCATATCCTCAAGAGTGGGCTTTCTTTCGTCTTTCTCTTTTGACAAGTTCTGTTGGTCGATAGCGGGCAGCATCTCTTGGTCGTGCAGTTTCAGGTCTTTCAGTAGGTTGGCATTCGCTTGTTTCTCCTCGTCTCCTTGTGTGGAATACTCTATTGCAACAAAGAAAATGGACAATGCGACTGTCAGACCAAGCACAAATCTTATCCAACGCTTGTTCTCTAAATCTGCATTATTTGACTTCTTTGTTTCCACATCTAAACACTAAATCCCGTCATACAACGTTATATGCTATATGCAGGGCAATAAGCTAAGAGTTTTATATGCCGACTGCATAATCAACAGACAAAATTAATAAGATATTCGGAAAAAGATGTATCTTTGCCAATAAATTAAAGTACATTAAATGAAAAAGCTTGTTTTCGCCCTTTTTCTTGGGTTATTCTCAACCATATCGCAAGCACAGGAAAGTCAAACGGAATATAACTTCTTGCGTTTACCTGTCAGTGCGCGTGCTGCTGCATTGGGTGGCAACAATATATCGATTATAGAGGACGACCCTTCGCTTATGTTTTCAAACCCTGCTTTGGCGGCATCAGTCAGCGATAGAACACTTGGGCTCAGCTATATGAACTATATGAAGGGAGCAAACTATATGGGAGCTTCTTTCACGAGAGCAATGAACGATAAGGCAACGCTTGCCGGCGGCATTCAGTATATGAACTACGGAAAGATGAAAGAAGTAGACGAGAACAACGTGCAGACGGGCGAGTTCAGTGCAAGCGAGATTGCTGTTGAGGCTGTTTTCGCTTACGAATTGGCACGCAACTTGGTCGGTGGCATCACGGGAAAGTTCATAACATCGTATATTGGAAACTATAACAGCATAGCCGTGGGCGTGGATTTGGGCTTGAATTGGTACGACCCAGAGCGCGAATGGTCGGTGTCGGCTGTTGCAAAAAACCTTGGCGGACAGGTAAAGGCGTATGATGACAATTTCGGAAAAATGCCTTTCGACCTGCAAATAGGTGTCAGCAAAACATTTGCTGCGCTTCCCGTACGTGTGTCGGCTACGCTCGTAGACCTTACGCATTATGATTACCGATTTATAAACCACCTGAATCTGGGTGCTGAAATTCTGCTTTCAGAAAGTCTATGGGTAGGCGGTGGCTACAATTTCCGTAGAGGAAACGATATGAAAGTGGGAGTTGGAGACGATGAAAGCAGCCACGGAGCAGGTTTCAGTGTTGGTGGAGGCATCAACCTCGAACGCTTCAAACTGAATGTATCGTATGGTAAATACCACGCATCGAGCAACTCTATTATGGTGAACTTCGCCTACACACTTTGATATTATAGGAATAAGAAACAAAAAGAACAGATATTAGATGAAGAAGATAACAATTGCCATTGACGGCTTTTCTTCGTGTGGAAAGAGCACAATGGCAAAGGATTTGGCACGCGAATTGGGTTATGTTTATGTAGATACGGGCGCAATGTACCGTTGTGTAACGCTTTATGCCTTGCGACACGGACTGTTTCGTACAGACGGAACTATCAACCTGCCTCAATTGGAAGCCGAAATTCCGAACATAAATATAAGTTTCAAGCTTAACAAGGAAACGGGTCGCCCCGACACCTATCTTAACAATGAGAATGTAGAGAGCGAAATCCGCACGATGGAAGTGTCGTCGCGTGTCAGCCCTATTGCAGCCGTTCCGTTTGTGCGTGCAGCACTTGTTGCGCAACAGCAGAAGATGGGCGAAGACAAAGGCATCGTAATGGACGGCCGTGATGTTGGTACGGTGGTCTTTCCGAATGCTGAACTGAAGATATTTGTAACGGCTTCGGCTGAAGTAAGAGCGCAGCGTCGTTACGATGAACTCAAGGCAAAGGGTATGGAAGCTGACTTTGAGGAGATATTGGAGAACGTAAAGCAACGTGACTATATAGACTCGCATCGCGAAGTGTCGCCTATGCGCAAAGCCGATGATGCCATCGAGCTGGATAATAGCCATATCAGCATAGCCGAACAGAAGCAATGGCTCATAGAACAATATAAGCGAGTGTGCGGCGAATAACGCTTGCCACGTATTTGGCAGAAACGATTAAAGCTGGAAAGAAAACTATTCTTTCTGGCTTTTTTGTTTGCAGTAAGCGAACGAAAGGGTGGGAGGAAGAGCGGAATACGGGAGTCGAACCCGCCTCCCAGGCTTGGGAAGCCCGTGCACTACCGATGTGCTAATTCCGCAAATGGAGCCGATACCCGGACTCGAACCGGGGACCTACGCATTACGAATGCGTTGCTCTACCAACTGAGCCATATCGGCGGTATTGCGTTGCAAAGTTACATTAAAAAAAACAAACAGCCAAATTTTTGATTTATGTTTTTGTTATTAGTTTTGTAGTTAAGCGATATATATTTAGGTTATAAGGATAGTAAATTATATTATTAGTTTTTAAAGCCAAATCGCTTATTAGGTAACATACCATAGTAATAAGAACTATACATTTTGTGGCTAATGAACGATTTGGGTTAAATGCAGACTTTATTCTGGCTGAGACGGTTCTTTGTTGTTTATTGTTTTATAATTTATGTGTTTTTCAGTTGTTATTTATGGTATTTCGTTTTGACTTTTTCATTATTATTGATAACTTTGTATTCGATAATATATGGTATGATATTTATCTAATTGAGAATAGGCGTAAAGCAATATAAATGCCTGTTCATGATTAATGTAATAGATCATAATGTAGAAACCTAATTCATTATAACCTTATGAAAAAAATTATCACGCTCTTGTTCTTGGCTGTCACGCTAACTGCCGCAGCACAGGATTTTAATCATTACTTTGAGGATGCAACGCTTCGTCTTGATTACATTTTTTCAGGTAATGCCAAGCATCAGGCCATTGCTGTAGACGAATTATCACGTATACCACGATGGTATGGTAAACATGAACGATTGGCAGAGGTTCCTGTCGAAGGAAATGGTCAAGTTATTGTACGTGACCATCGTACACAAAAGGTTATCTATCGCAATTCATTCTCAACACTTTTTCAGGAATGGTTGACGTATGATGAAGCAAAGAAACCTTCTGGTAAGGCATTTGAAAATGTTTTCCTCGTTCCTTTCCCAAAGGATTCTGTAGATATAACAGTTGAACTAAGGAACAACCGTCGTGAAGTAACAGTATCTATGAGTCATACTGTTAATCCAAAGGATATTCTCATTCGTCACATTGGTGAACGTTCAGTGACACCTTATGAAACATTGCAGAAGGCTGCAGACACGACACGCTGTATTCATATTGCTTATGTTGCAGAGGGATATACAGAGGCGGAGATGGCAAACTTTATAGAAGATTGTCGCACTGCTAACGAAGCCCTTTTTGCACATGAACCATTTAAGTCACTACGTCAACGCTTTAATGTTGTAGCTGTTAAGTCGCCATCTATGGAGAGTGGTACGTCTGAACCGTCAAAGGGTATTTGGAAAAATACAGCTCTTCACTCACATTTTGATACATTCTACAGTGATCGTTATCTGACAACATTGCATCTAAAGGAATTACATGACTGGTTGGCTGGTACCCCTTATGAGCATATCATTGTACTTGTAAATACAGAGAAGTATGGTGGCGGTGGTATTCTGAACTCTTATAACCTTTCAATGGTGCGTAATCCTTATTTCAAGCCAGTTGTTGTACATGAGTTTGGACATTCCTTTGCTGGTCTGGGTGATGAATATGCATACGAAAAGGAGCAGATTAATATGTATCCAACCGACGTAGAACCTTGGGAGCCAAACCTTACAACTTTAGTTGACTTCCATGGGAAATGGGAGAATCTTATTAATAAGAAGACACCTATTCCAACTCCTCAGCCAGCTGACCTTGATAAACCCAATGCGCGTTATGATAAGTGGAAGGTGGGTGTTTATGAACCTGCAGGCTATTCTCAGCATGGAGTTTATCGCGCATACCCAGACTGCCGTATGCGTACAAATATGCATCCAGAATTCTGTCCTGCTTGTAATTTGGGACTTACAAAACTTATTAAGTTCTATACGGGAGAGTAGGGAAATCTTAGCTTAGTTCACATTCCATTTAATTGGACTGTATTAATAAACGCATAAAATACGGCTTGTGTATTACTTCAGTATTATTCTGAGAATACATAAGCCGTTTGGTATGTAATAAGTTGCTTACATAGTGTATTGTGTTTAGTGCTTAGCACCATTGGTGTTTACCTACCGCACGATGTGTGCTGGGCATCAACACGATGTGTGCGGAGCTGTAGTACAATGATTGAAGATGGGTATTTAGGGGATATTATACCCGCTTTATTGAATATTGTAAAATACTAATGGATAATGTAGGGTACTGAAAAGCTTTAATTTCGGATATGGTAATTTTACGAAAAGAGGTGTACCAAATGATTGGCACACCTCTTTTGAGTATAATATCTTTTATAAGTCTTATGTTTAGTAAGCGAAGAGAGGATAATCCTTCATCGTCTCATTCACTTTCTCACGTACACGCTTGATAACCTGCTCGTTCTCTGGGTCTGACAATACCTCATCAATAAGGTCAGCACAGAGTAACATCATATCTTCTTTACAGCCACGTGTTGTCATAGCAGCTGTTCCAAGGCGTAAACCGCTGGTCTGGAACGCAGAACGCTCATCGTATGGTACCTTATTCTTATTGGCTGTAATGTCAGCAGCAACAAGTGCATTCTCTGCAACCTTACCAGTAAGGTCTGGATACTTCTGACGTAGGTCGAGTAGCATAGAATGGTTGTCTGTGCCACCGCTAACAATGCTGAAGCCTTTCTCAACAAGTGCCTGAGCAAGAACAGAAGCATTTTTCTTCACCTGTGTTGCATATTCCTTCCAGCTTGGTAGGAGATTCTCACCAAAGCCAACAGCCTTAGCTGCAATAACATGCTCCAATGGACCACCCTGGTTGCCAGGGAATACAGCAGAATTGAAGAGCATAGACATAGGCTTCAAATCACCCTTCTTGGTTGTTAAGCCCCAAGGATTATCGAAGTCCTTACCCATGAGTATAATACCACCACGAGGACCACGAAGTGTCTTGTGAGTTGTTGTGGTAACAATATGAGCATATTTTACAGGGTTATCGAGCAGACCTGCAGCAATAAGACCAGCAGGATGAGCCATGTCAACCATTAACAAAGCACCTACCTCGTCAGCAATCTTGCGCATGCGTTTATAATCCCACTCACGGCTGTAAGCAGAACCACCACCGATAATAAGCTTTGGCTTGTGCTCACGTGCGAGACGCTCCATCTCGTCATAGTCAACACGACCAGTCTCACGGTTCAATGTATAGCCAACATGGTTATAGAGGATACCAGATGTATTCACCTCACTACCATGAGAGAGATGACCGCCTTGGTCAAGATCAAGTCCCATGAATGTGTCGCCTGGTTTCAGCACGGCAAGCAACACAGCCTGATTAGCCTGCGCACCAGAGTGAGGCTGCACATTGGCATATTCAGCACCAAAGAGTTGCTTTACGCGCTCAATGGCAAGTGTTTCAACTTGGTCAACCACTTGACAACCACCATAATAGCGTTTGCCTGGATAACCTTCAGCATACTTGTTTGTTAGGTAAGATCCCATGGCTTGCATAACTTCGTCACTGACGAAATTCTCTGATGCAATCAGCTCCATACCTTTGAGCTGGCGTTTGTGTTCCATCTCAATAAGGTCAAAAATTTCTTGGTCTCTTCTCATGTGTATTGAATGTTTATGGGGAATCATTTTCAGTAAATGAACCCCTGGTTAGTGATACGCTGCAAATATACGAATTAATGTTCTAACTTGCAAGTGTATCAAAAAAATAATGTAACTTTGCATTTATAATGGTTCGTCTGCATCATTACAATGGTGTGTCGAAAGTATTAATTGATAATATATTACAACATTATCTATGAAGCTAAAAGAGTTATTCCAAGCTTACGAGTTTGATGAAATTTATCCACAGATAGGACTTATGTTTCCTAAAGGTCGCCATTTGCGTGTGCAGTTTGGTAATGCATACAATTTATTGTTAACGCTTAATCCTGTTGTATCAAAGAAGCAGATTCGTTATCAGTTAATGGAAGATCCAGATACTAACGAGATGTTCTATGGAGCAGATGACCATGACTTTAATGGTCCGTGGGAAGTTCTTCTTGGTAAGGAAGTTAAGAAAGAACCTAAGGTTGACCTTACAAATGAAGAATTGGTTGCTAACTGTTTATTGAATACTGTTTTAATAGGTCGCCATCCTCGTTCATTTGAAAAGGACTATCAAGCTATTGTGAAGTAGAAGATAGTTGACAATTTGATAAGTAAACGAGTGAACAAGTAAACGAGTTGACAAGTTGTTTGATAAGAAGGATTCAATCCCCTTTAATCATTTCAACTTGTCAACTCGTTTTATTAACCAACTAATTAGTCCTTTTAAATCTTATTATTAAGTAACTTGTTTACTTGCTAACTCGTCAACTAATTAACTATATTCTATCAAGCATCTTGTTAACTTGTAAACTCGTTAACTAATTAACTATATTCTATCAAGCAACTTGTTTACTCGTTAACTTGTCAACTCGTCAACTAATTAACTATTCTATCAAGCAACTTGTTTACTCGTCAACTCGTTAACTTGTCAACTGGTAAACTATCAACCCTACCCTCTAATCATTGTTATAATCATCTTGAATCGCTCAGGTGCGTTCACAGAGTGAGGTGCGCCACTTGGAATGATGAAACTTTCCCCTGCACTAATGACATGCTTTACGTTTTCAACGGTCAATTCCATTTTTCCGTCAACAACCTGAATGAAAGCATCGAATGGTGCGGTATGCTCTGACAGTCCTTGGCCAGCATCGAAACTGAACAAAGTAACACTACCAGCATTGCTGTGTACCAATTCTTTACTTACTACGCCACCTTCTGCATAATCAATCACACTGTTTGAAGTGAAAACAATTCCTTTTTCTACTTTAGCCATGTTTGTATCTCCTTTATTTGATTTATAATATTTTGTTTTATTTCTCTACATTAAATGCTACAAAGTTGATGCCAAGTTAGAAAGTGGGAACAAATGTTACTATTAAAGTCGTTGGTGGTAGATATAATGGTAGCTTATTCTCTCTTGCTCACTTCTTTTGTGAGTTTTGAAAAATTCTAAATTGTTTTCGTATCCTTTTTCTTAAACTTTTGATAACTCTGAAATAAGCAATACACTTTACCACTGAGTACTGATAACAAGGTGTTTTTTCTTAAAACTAATTTTACTGTCACTTCTGTCATTCAATGTTGTCATCTAATGCCTTGGCTTACAGTATAGATACATGAAGTGTTAAAAGTGACAGCAAATTAAAAATAAACTTATTCTTGTAGGAAGTATAGTAATATCTCTTGTTAGAGAGCCTTTGTTACTACATATATCTAAAGAATTACTTATTTTTCCTTTACCTTAATATTTCTTTTCAGACCCTCGAATTTAACTCGCTTAACTGCAGAACCTTTAAATAATCGTTGATATTCTTCAACGGTTAGATTGTGCCACTTCTCTTTACTCATGCTGAGAAGCTCAGGCTTCGGTTGGAGAGCTGGTTCTGTATTAGGTGTCGCAAAGCGATTCCAAGGGCATGCAGTTTGGCATCGATCACAGCCATATATCGTATCACCCATGTGGCTTTTTGCTTCGTCAGTTAGTTCTCCACGATTTTCAATCAGTTGATATGAAAGACATCGTTCGGCATGGAAATCTTCATCAGGGATGATTGCACGAGTAGGGCAGGCATCAATACAACGATGGCAACTTCCACATCGGTTTGACATCGCTTCATCGTATACATCAACATCAAAAGGTAAGAAAATCTCACCCAAAAAGAACATAGAACCTGCATGAGGAATGATGAGCTGATGATTGCGTCCTACCCATCCAAGTCCTGCCTTCTGTGCCCAATAACGTTCAAGGACAGGAGCAGTATCACAGAAGCAACGTACTGAGGGTTCTTCGCCTTCTTCTTGTTTGGGGAGTTGCCACTGTTCTGTTATCTTTATCGCTAATTCCCTCATCTTTTGCTTCATTAGGTCATGATAATCTAAACCAAGTGCATAAGCTGCTATTTGATACTCGCCTTTAGGTAGCTGTTGAGCTGGAGCATAGTTGAGAGCAAGTGAAACGATACTCCGTACACCAGGAACGAGAAGTTGTGGGTCAAGTCGTTTCTCCAAGTAGTTTGTCATATATGCCATTGAAGCCTCTTCACCATTCTCCAGCCATTTACGATATTTCTGTGCTACAGCTTTATCAACAGGTGCTGCCTTTGCTATACCACAAGCAAAGAATCCCATGGAGTGTGCTAAAGATTTTATTGTTGATGATTGAACGACAATTGAATCTTCCTTATTTATGTTAGGGCTTAAAGCATCTATTGATGACATATAATGAGATTAAATTTCCTTATAGAAAGAAAGGGGGTAATTAGATGATAGTTAAAGGAGAAACATAAACTACTACCACAATATTTTTATTTTTTATACTATAGAGGTATGTGTGATTAAAATGTTTCGGCAGGGTCATCAGGGAAGACTTTAAACTCATAACCTTGGTCTTTAAGCCATTGCAATGATTCAGGGAGTGCTGTACGAAGCTTATCAATACTTTTGAGAGAGTCATGAAATGTGATGATAGAACCATTACGAGCATATCGCTTTACATTGTTTACAACATCTGCAGCTGATAACCATTTAGAATAATCACGTGTTACAAGGTCCCACATAACAACACGATAATTTTGTTTTACCCACCAATATACTGTATGGCGTAACCATCCGTGTGGTGGACGGAAGTAAGGAGTGTTGAGAAGCGCATCTGCCTTAGTGACATCTACAGCATAGGTTAGTGTCCAGTGTCTGAAAGAACCAAGATGATGATAAGTATGATTTCCCACCTTATGTCCACGACGAATTACTTCCTCATAGATTTCTGGATGTTTTCTTACATTGTCAGCAACCATGAAGAACATTGCCTTTGCATTGAATTGGTCAAGTATGTCGAGAATAAATGGTGTTGCTTCAGGTATTGGTCCATCATCAAATGTGAGATAAATGGAATGGTCGTTCTTGTCCATACGCCAAAGAGCATGTGGATAAAAGATACGTAGCCAACGTGCAGGTTGTTCTATTAGCATATTATTCGATACTCCCTAAACTCTTTTCTCAATGACTGAGAAAGAATTTGTACTTTAATATTATTAACGTCTATCCGATTAAGAGCTTGTTTGTGTAAAGCTAAGAGTGGATAGTGTAAAGCAAAAAGCCAGAGTTTGGCTGTCTTTAAGGACAACCAGATTCTGGCTTTTAGTTTTGAATATCATTATAGGATTATAGTAATCCTACATCAATGCACCACCTCTATTTTTGAATCTTACAAAAAGGTTGTCAAGCTGGGCTGCATGTTTGTTTGCCCATTCACGATCAGCTTGCTCATTGTCGTTAACAAGATTCATCATAATCTGGAAATTCATCTTACATGAACTCTGAGACATATTGAAGAGACGTGGATTAAGACTCAAATAGTAGTTTACATACTGAAGTGAAATCTTCCACAAATCATCATACATCTGGCGTGCCTTTACTTTCTGACCAAGTAATGCGTATGCACGTGCCATATCTGATGAACCACTCATGTAGCTGATTGGTACGTTATAGCTTGGTATTTCCTTCTCAGCCTTCTGTAATACTTTCAATGCTTTAGCCTTCTCACCCTTTGCAATGAGGTGAAGTGCAAGGTCAGCCATCTCGCGACGATGTGTATAGCACATACGAGCTACAGTTTCATCGATGTAAAGTCCTGGCTTGCTAAGACCACCCCATTTGAAGCGATTCATCATGACATCATAAGTCTTCTCTGTATCGAAGTTACGCATATTGATGCCAGTAGAATTTGCATTGTCCATTGTAGAGAATGGAGTAATACGATTTACGAGACCTTCTTGAATGAAGTTTTCACCTAAGTTCATAAAGTTCTCAGCTCCAACGGTTACAGCTACATAGAGAGGACGTGTCCAGTTACAGTTAGCAATCATCTCAAGCATCATCAAGTCATTCTTGTATAAAGCTTGTTTTCCTGCCAATGAGATAACCATTCGATCTGGAATAGAATCACCTGGACGCATCATACCACTGCGACGAACAGCCTCCTTATCGATAGTCATGTAGATGGTATCAGTAGGGATAACATGGCTGTCAGCATTCTTTGAGCGTACCCAATACTTGAGAATATTCTTTAATTCAAATGGGTCGTCACCAAATTGTGCCTTTGCTGAAACAGGATCCTGCTTATAGAACTCTCGTATTTGTTCCTTGAATTCTGGTTGAATCTGTACATACTCATTTGTTCCGCTTACATAATCAAGGCGTGGCCATGAGATAGGTACACTTGGTGAGTTGTATGCTGGACGGCGCATTTGATCGATGTACCAGTCTGTCTGCAGATAAGATAGGTTACAAACACGTGTATCTGTACGCACTCCCTCAACCTCTTGGTTATACCAAAGTGGGAAGGTATCGTTGTCACCATTCGTAAAGATAATAGGATTACCCTTCTGCTGTAATGAATTAAGATAGTTCTGACCAAAGTCACGGCAAGTATATCGACCTGAACGATCGTGGTCATCCCATGTCTGTGATGCCATCTGGATAGGAACAAGCAGACAAACAAGTGAGATGACAGAGGCTGATAATACTGGTGCAACCTTGAGTTTACGTGCCCAGTCGTAGAGTGCCAATACTCCTAATCCACACCAGATAGCGTATGCATAGAATGAAGCAGCATAAGCATAGTCACGTTCACGTGGCTGACTTGGTGTCTGATTCAGGTAGATAACAATGGCAAGACCAGTCATAAAGAACAAGAAGAATACGACCCAGAACTGCTGTATACCACGTTTTCCACGCCATGCCTGCCAGAAAAGACCGATTAAACCGAGCAATAATGGTAGACAATAGAAGACGTTGTGTCCCTTGTTTGCTTTCAACTCATCTGGTAACAAGTTTTGGTCACCATAAAGTGAATTGTCAATGAATGATATACCTGTAATCCAGTTACCATGTTCTGGTTCACCATTACCTTGAATATCGTTCTGTCGTCCTGCAAAGTTCCACATGAAGTAACGCCAGTACATGAAGTTGCACTGGTAAGAAAGGAAGAACTTTAAGTTTTCCCATTGTGTAGGCATCTTTACGCCATCAACATCATGTCCAGTAATACCACCCATCCACTGTTCGTATAGAGCCGCAGAACCAGGGTTGTACATACGTGGGAATAACATATTCTGTTCGAATACCTGTGTTGCTTTATGACGGACAATGAAGTAAGAATCTTTCTCGTCTTTAGACGCTTTCTCCTTACGCTCATAAACTGGTGCACCCTCATCAAACTTATAGTGCATACCATCTTCTGCCACAGCAGGTTGACTTGAGTATGCCTGTCCGTAAAGTAATGGACGGTCACCATACTGGTCACGACTCAGATAACTACCCAAAGTAAAGATATCCTCTGGTGAGTTCTGATCCATTGGTGGATTGGCTGTTGAGCGTATAACGATTACAGCATATGAAGAGTAGCCGATAAACAACATCAGCATACAAAGCAAAGCTGTATTCTTTATGCGTGAAGAAACAAGTGCAACACGCTGCTTTTTGCCATCCTTGTTAAATGGACGCTGCCACTGAAGCAGTACGTAAACGAGTGCAAGAACGACAAGTCCAGTAAAGAATGCTGTCCATCCATAGCCATAGAATGGAATACCAATCAGTCCCAGTGCTGCCAAGAATGCTATGTTCTGACGGCGTGGGTTCTTATCCTGATATGTCTCATAAATGCCCCAAATAAAGGAAGCAATGAGTAAGGCAATATAAATAATGGTACCCGTATTGAATGGCATGCCAAGTGTATTCGTGAAGAACAACTCAAACCATCCACCTACTGTGATAATACCTGGAACAACACCATACAGAACGGCTGCAACGAGGACTACTGAGAGGAGCAAGGCAAAGAGTGAACCCTTCAAGTTTGCATCTGGCACCTTCTTATAATAGTAAACCAGTGCAATGGCTGGAATACAAAGAAGGTTGAGTAGGTGCACACCAATAGACAGACCAGTCATATAGGTAATCAGTACCAACCAACGGTCAGAATGAGGTTTGTCTGCATTATCTTCCCATTTCAATATAAGCCAGAACACGACAGCTGTAAACGCTGATGAATAGGCATATACCTCACCCTCAACTGCTGAAAACCAGAAAGTGTCACTGAATGTATAAATCAGTGCACCAACAAGGCCTGCACCTTCGATGGCGATAGTTTTTGCAAGTGAAGGAGTTTCACCATCACGCACAATCAGTCGACGTGAGAGGTGGGTAATGGTCCAGAAAAGGAACATGATACACGTTGCCGAAAGCAATGCGCTCATGGTGTTAACCATACGTGCAACCTCTGTTGGGTCGCTTGCAAAATGTGAGAAAAGATTGGCTGTAAGCATAAAGAATGGTGCCCCAGGAGGGTGTCCAATCTCCAGTTTATAGCCTGTTGTAATGAATTCGGGACAGTCCCAGAAACTGGCTGTCGGTTCAATTGTGGAACAGTAGACGAAAGCTGCAATAAAGAATGCAAGCCATCCGACGATGTTGTCCACCAGTCTGAATTGTTTCATTTATACGATTAGAATTTACTGTCTGCTCATCTTTCTCGGATAAGCAGAGATATTTATTTCGAAATAATCACTGCAAAGATAATAATATTAATCAAAACAACATAAAGAGAGTGGAGAAATTATAATAAAATGTGATGAAAAGAACATGACTAACGTTTGGAATTGACTTTATTTGCTTGGATTAAAGCATTAAGGTAAGATAATGTAAATGTGTTTTTTGAAGTTTTATACTCGGATAGGAGGATTATATTACATATCTTACAAGAGTATTTTTATTTTAAGTTGCTGTCACTTTTAACATTTCATGTAATACCACTGTAAACTAATAAGTTATATGATGATTTTGGATGACAGTAGTGACAGCAAAATTATTTTTAGAGAAATACTTTGTTCTCTGAATACTGAGGATGGGTGCATTAAAGTCCATTCGGTTATTATGGATATACCAATAAGGTTTCTGGAAACGCAAATGATTGTGTTTAAGAATGATGATTAAATTATAGGGCTTCAGGATTTTGGAGTGATAAGTTTTGCCGCTTGTGTTTAGTGTTTGAAGCAATGTCACACGGAGAAAAGGAGAGGACGGAGGTTTATTAAAACAAAGCAATGGAAGTCACGGAGGCACCGTCGGTGCATAGAGCGACGGAGCTTGTTTGCCATTTCTATTAGCAATTTATATACAAAGCGTTTCTCCCAACAGAGCTATCAGGAATCTGTACCCTATACCTCCGTCGCTCTTTGTGCCGTTGGCACCTCCGTGACATTGCGTTACCTCCGTCCCCTCCGTGACTCCGTGTGCCTATTATATAAGAATAAGACTTTTAGTTTATCACTCCATATTTCGAAAGAACCTAAATTATTCGAAAGTTTGATATGAGTATTCATTCTTTTTCATCTTGATATAAGTTTGCATATAGAAACTTTAAAATACTTGTAGTGTTGCTTAGCACATATTATGCTGTTGGTAAGCACCATTGGTGCGGAGTACTAACACCAATGTTATGGAGCACTTTTCACTTAGCTATAAGTTGTCAAATTGGACTGGAGTGATAAAAAAAACAAAGGGTATGGTTGTCTTGCTGTCAAAGGATGCACGAAGTAGCAGTTTGTAGCCCAATACACATCTGCCTCTTACATGATTGAAAACACGACTAATACCCTGCATTCTCACGCTATTCTCCCCAAGCATGGTGTCATCTATAATGAAAGGCGAGATAACAAGTGACTGATGCCAAACTTGCCAAAAAGATGAAATAAATCATCACTCATTCGGGTTTTAACA
>ENA-OWND01000943-OWND01000943.1-metagenome-genome-assembly--contig:-NODE-943-length-18701-cov-63.747560_pt1 | contig 18701 bp, 12 predicted proteins | sample MGYA00245342_ERZ651119 | MGnify/ENA primary metagenome ERZ651119 (study PRJEB26857, sample SAMEA4031756) | metagenome | biome: human; feature: oral; material: saliva | place: Philippines | collected 2014...
CCGCTTTTTAATTTTTAAAATACCACACTTAACAAATGTAGCTAAAGTAGATACAAAATCTAAACTAATACCACCACATCTACTCCAAATGCTACGGAAATTCCCCATAGACATTGGTAACTGTGACTTAGTAACAGCTATGGAATAAATCATAAAAAGTATCCCATATGTCTCATCATTATCAGATAGACCTAACTTATAAAATGTACCTGACAACTTTTCAATCTCATTATCAGGTACACTCACTTTATCTGATAGGATAAGCTTTAATGTATCACTTAAATACAACTTACCCATAATCTATATCCTACCTATTAAAGAATAACTACTTGACCACTAGAAGCTTTATCTAAATCTTCAGAAGAAACTTCAAAACCTTGATTCAAAAGCATTGCCCTAGCACGAATCCTGTTACCCATTTGTAACTCACGACCTTCAGACACTAAGCAATAACCTTTACCAGATTTAAATGTCAACATAGATTCAGAAACTTCTTTATCCTCAGACTCTTCGTCCTCGTCTTCATCATCCGCATCTTTGTCATCATCGTCTTCGTCAGAATCCTCTTGAATTTCTTCTTCGTCTTCATCAGAATCTTCGTCTTCTTTAACTGTTTTGCGTTTTTTAGCCTCTTGAATTTCTTCCTCGTCATCGCAATCTTCACAATCTTCGACAACACCCTCAGCTACACAACGTGAAACGAAAGATTCAGAAACAGTTAAGTTAGAGAATACTTCAACACCATCACGTGTCACAGTCAAGAAACCATCTTCATAAGAAAGAACATCACCATCTTCTACATGGAAGATAGTACCATTAGCAGAAATATCGAAACCTTCAACAACTACAGACTCATTGGCTTTCATTGCTTTTTTACGATTTTTCTTAGCTTTAGCTTTACCTTTTTTAGCTTTTTTAATGTTCTTTTTAGATGCTTTAATTTCAGCGGCAGTCCTACGAACCAATTTATCGCCTTGAACTTTCCACTTTTCACCTTTTTCTTTAGATTTTAAAAGAAGTTTGGCTTTTTTTGCATTGATTTTACGCTTTTTACCACCTTTAAAGGAAACTTTCGCACCTTCCTCTACATCTTCTTCCTCGTCATCGAAAAGTTCTTCTACATCTTCAACAACAACTTCATCAGCACTATCAACAAATGCTACGAAATCTTCAGCAGAAACCTCTACTTCTTCCTCACGTAACTCACCATCAGCATCGTAAATATTTACGATACAAGGTTCGCCATTTGTTACCAACTCTACAATCTCATCTTGATTAACTTCATAATCACCTAAAGTTGTATCCTCAGTAGCAAAATAGAAAGAACCCTCTTCTACTTCCTCAAACACGTCTGTATTACCAGCGTCTTTTTTATCAGCATCTTTCAAGGCTTCATTTACACTTTTAACAATGCTAGATACAGTAGATTCAAACAATGCAGAACCAACCTCAATACCTTGCATTTCTAATTCGTCAGCAATCAAATTGCTAAGTTTTCTTACTTGCCTCATTTATCTAGGAATCCCCTTATTAAAATAAATACTATATTAACTATTATTATGTATAATGCTATACTATTATAAACCTAAAGTCTTAGCATCTCTCCTAGCTTGAATAGATTTTCTACGTTTAGTACATGCTTCATCAGTATGTGCTTTTTTACGTGCTTCAGCCAAAGCTTTAAGCTGTGCAGATGTAACGTGTTTACGTTCACCCCTACCAACTTTCTCTACTAACTTACCATCTTTATAAGCAGTATACTTTTTACCCTTAGCATGAGCCTCAGAAACAATCGCAGAATGAGTATGACTACCATTACCACCACTAACAAGATTACTATATGTACGTAACCTCTCTTCCAACTCACTTAGGTCATCTTTAGCCAATAAACCATTACGCACGTAACTACGTAATGCATCTAACTTACTATCGATATCGTCTTTAGATTTTAAATTGAAAGTAACATTAACATTATTATTCTTTCCCCACACGTTAAGGAAATGCCCAAATTCGGAGTACAACCACCTAACTGGTTGACCACCACCAACACCACCTAATAATGTAGGAGTATCATCCCCATAAGGAGAATTTGTAAATCTCATTAATATTAACCTTTCTATCTATATAAGATATTAACCTCTCATGATATTCCAATAGCCAAAACCACCATCTTCCAATCGTTGCTCTAGCTCCTGTTTATCTGTATTACCCTCATTTATCAACTCATCAGATTCAATCTCAAATACACCACTACTAATCTTATACTTAGAACGTATACGTCCCTCAGTGATTTTTACCATAGCAAGTGTATAATCACGAATCCACTGTCTCCAAAATGAGTTCTTAGCTATATCTTCAAAAGTATTACTAGACTTAACATACTCTACTGTTACAAGTCCACTGAAACCATCAATATATAACTTATTATCTGTAGGGTCTAAGTACCAATCATTTGTCATCAACATATTCATCTCTGACATAGTACCAGAAAAGGCAACATAGTTGTAAATACCTTTAAGGTCTCCACCATTACCTAATGCTTGCATACCACGATACTGACACAGTTGATTACAAATATCACATCCACTAAGACTTAGGTTACATCCACCACCATCTCTATCAGGATTTGCAACCAACTCAGCATTACTGTTACTAGCACCACTACCAACACCATTATATATCTGCCTAACAGCTTCCATATCATACCCTGTAACATCAACTACACCATTAGCAACATTAAATGTCGCTAAATAAGGTAATGATACTTTACTCTCACATCTCCTAGTAGAAAAATCTATTAATCTATCAATTTGACGTTGAGTGATATATAGAGTGATTACAGGATAACCCAAAGCAACCATGCAATCCTCTATGATATCTCGTCTCTCTTTTGAAAGTGATTCCATGTAGTCATTGCTAAATGAACTACTATCTACAAGTAAACTGTCATCAATCCTACTCATGACTACTCACCTTTCAAAATGTTATTTTTTGTTTTGAGCAGATAAAATCATTTCTTTAACATCTGCTTTTTTATTAACACTATCAGCATCTACACCAATTTCTTTTGCTGTAGCTTTTAACTCTTTAAGTGTTAATGTATCAAGAAAATCAGCTGTGAGTTTTTTTACCTTTTCTACTTTATCAGTAACATCATTCACAGTATCTTCTACAACGTCACTAGCAATCTTACCTGCATTATCAGACACTGATTTAACAGCATCTTGTGTTTTAGTAGAGATATTTTTAACACCCTCTACCACACTATCAGCTACTTTAGAAACATGACCTTTTAATTCCTCTTTAGCTTTGTTGATATCGTCTAAAGTACGTTGAGATAAACCAAGTTCCTCAGAATTTTGAACGATAATACCAGCCCTAGCATATGGTCTAAAGAAACCAACTTTATCAATGCTATCCAAAGGTTTTGCTTCTTCAGGTTCAAAAACCAAAGTGCCATTATAATTATAATCAGGAATACGGATTGTGTTTTTAGTTGTATTTTTTAACTCTAATCCCATTATATCTCCCATTCTTCATCTAATGTAAAATAAAGGATATATAGGAATACTTACATAGAATTCTTCCCATACATCCTCAGTAAACATATACCAATCTACAAAAACTAAATTAATATACCCACTCTGTTATTTTACAAACTCTAAATTTAATATATCCACTACTATATATAGGTAACATTAAATTTATTCTATGTTTTTATGATTATACCACACATATGTAGCCTGACCACAGTCATATACAGGTAAATACCCTCTACTAAGAATTAACTCTTCATTAGAAGTACCTTTACCATGATTCTCCTTAAATAATCTATCATAACCTTGATTTAATAGCAGACCATCTGTAATATGACGTTTTTCTTTTAAGCTGTACCAATGTTTTCTAGGTGAATTAGTTTTAACATATGTGAACCCTAACATATCATATACTTTACCACTAAATTTAGATGTATCACAATACGAAACAATACTATTAGGTTTATATTCCTTGATGAAATGTTTAAATAACTTCTCAGCACCACCTACTACGTTGTAATATGAACAGTAACGTAACAACTCATACTCACAATTCTTATTGAAACGTGATTTACCAAATGTCATTAATGATACTAACTGATTATTATAATATAACCCTAAACGAATTTTCTGTCCTCTACAAGTACCCTGTAAATGATACATATCTAAATAGTTATTTGTATCTACATCACTAACCACTCTAATATCGCAATTACGTGCATATACAGTAACCCTATCCTTCAGTAGTTGTACAACTTTATCTGTATCATCCCAATCAAATACATGAATTACATTATAACCACTGTTATTAGCTAACTTAGATTTATCTCTGTGATAATTAACATCAATCCTATTCTTTCCATAAGGATTGAAATGTGTATTATGTGTAGCTGTAGGATTTATTTCTATTAATGTATTACCTACTCTAAAATCATATGAATATTTTTCTAGTAAAAACTCACGCTCATAAACAATACCAACGTCATCTAGAAGTTTAGCAAAAGACCTATTATAACTACTATCATTACCCTTTAACTTACCACTATAAATTAAACAAGTATAATCTACTCCATACCTCTCTCTATTAGTGTCTACAACCTTTTGCTTGAACTCATCTAACTTACAAACACGATTAACACCATAATGCTCTAAAGTAGTAGCCTCAATCTTACCCTTTACGATATCAGACTGATTAGGGTATTCAGTACCATATTTTTCTAAAGATGTAGTTATTGACTTACCCATCACCTCTTTAGACTGCATAGGATAATCTACACCTAAATTCTTACGATTAGATTCAACAATCTTATTCTTAATAACATCAGATTTAGATGGGTTATCTACACCATACCTCTCTAAATTTGTAGCCTTGATTTTATCCTTAACTAAATCAGCTTGAAAAGAATACTCTACACCATATCTCTCTAAGTTTGTTTTCTTAACCTTTTCTTTAACAACATCTGCTTGTGCGGAATACTCTACCCCATATTTTTCTAAGTTGGTTTTCTGCATCTTAGCAAGTACATCTTTAGACTTAGCAGGGTTATCTACACCATACTTTTTAAGAAAGGTCTCCTTAGCCTTAGCAGACCTCTCTTGTTTAAGCACGTCACTTAACAACATACCTTTTACAAACCCATCAGGTATAGCATCCCCCTCTTTAATCTTTTTAGTGATAACACCATTATTATAATAATGTCCTTTACGAGTATCTTTAACTTTAGGTAATTTTACTTTTTTCTCTTTTTTAGTCTTTACTTCCTTTGGTTTTAATATCTTACCATTAGTAGTACCATATCTTTCTAAATTGGTTTTCTTTACTTTCTCTTTTTGAGATTCTAAACACTGAGGATGCTCAACACCATACTTTTTAAGATTAGTCTCTACAATCTTATCATACACATCTTTAGATTGTGCTACATTAGAAACACCATACTTCTCTATTGTAGTCCTAACCCTCTTAGCATTGATTAAAGCCTTTTGTTCATCAGTACGTGGTAGCATCCCTAATACAAAACCCTCTGGTTGCTCTCCCTCAAAATATCGTTTAGCTACAACACCATTATTATATGTTCTCTTACCTTTACCACCCCATAAGTGTTTTTTATCATCAGTATCACCCATAATTAACATCTCCATACAAAATAAAAAAAAACCATCTTTATTAATTATAGTATACACTATTCGCATATCAAAAATCAACTAAAAGAAAAAGAGGTGTAAACGAAGTTACACCTCTTTGAATGGATATATTATTTAGTTTTGTATTTATAAACAGTCATGCTTACTGATGACTTATAGCTTAAACTATCAACTAGTTAGCGGCTACTTGTTTGTTGTCTACCAAAGTCAAACGATGGTACATGTATTTATTTACGGCTTTTTTGGCGTAAATTGTACAGAAACCACGTTGTGCTTTGAAGTCAGCATCAACCAATAATTGGCTTGCGAATAAAGGCAAGTATGGAGCGTAAATATAGCCAGCTTCAATGAACATTTCACCTTTAGCACCTACCAAGATTTCATTATCAGGGTAGTATGGATTTTTATATACTTTGTATTTTTCATCTAAGATACCTACCAAGTGTGGGCCACCAACGATACCATTTGTAGATACACGTTTGAAGATTTCACGTACTTGACCGATATTTGTGTTCAAGGATTCAATGTATGTAGCGGCATTTTTACCACAGATAATAAATGTAGCTTCATAGCGTTTAGTGTTACCAAGAATTGTATTGGACGCATCATTGATAGCATTAAACAATGTAGCTTCATGTGTTTTAACGTCTTGACCTTTATACTCAGGAAGTTTATTCCAAGTAGACTGACTACCAGCGATTTTTAACAAATCTTGCATGATTTCATTGTCAATTTCGTAACCAATTTCACCAGAAGTAGCTTTAAGGATTACTGTATCCATATCTAAGCCGAATGACATTTTCAAATCATATGCAACGTCAAACATGTATACGGATTTTAATTTACGTGGACGAGCAACTACAGGCTCAGAAACTACACGCACGTCAACTTGGTCTACAGGAGCATCAAAACTGTTTTGGTCGTAATCAAAATCAGCTTCCAAGTGAGCAACTGTTACACCAGTCAATGTGATTTCACCAGTAACATAATCAACAGCACCAGCACCTAAACCTGTACTTGCTGTATCAGTGATAGTACCTTTTTTACCAGTAGCATCAGGAACATCAATTAACTCTGAACCGATTTTATCAACAGAAGTTAAACGGAATGTACCAGGTTTAATAGGAGTATGCAATACTTTTTGAGATACATTACCACCTGTGATAGTCAAAGACTCACCACTTACGTGTTCACCACTGAAATCACCACCAGTGAAACCACGTTGAGATGAAATCATATCAGTACCAGCTTTGATACCTCCTTTGTTGTTACCATAAGTGAATTTCAAGAAGAATACTTGACCATTCCTACGGTCAAGAGGTTGAACTGATACAATATCATTCGCACTTTAATATTACGTACTAATCGTTTCCATTAGTACTCTCATACTTTCATATGAGAATAGACTATATCACACCCTATATAGGGGTACACCATTTCCATTTAAGGGATTCTCACCCACTCACTAGAGCCGTACTCCTTTTGACGAATTTCACGTCTATACACACATATTTATTTTAATGCCCTATGTGCTTCAGGATAGTCGTTGAATTACAATCTATTTATTAATGATTTTATGTAATCGATATTATTATATTCACCATCACCAATATAAAAGATTTGATATCCTTTATCTCTTACTGAATTAAGTTTTATAATATTAACCTCATCTGACTGAAAACATTTAGGTTTTACTTCTATAAAGGTATTGTAATCTATTAAGTAAAAATCAGGTACATATACTCTAACAATACCATCAAAGAAATATTTGAATTTTATATCCTCATACAAAAAATTAATATTTAAAGTATTAAGGACTTTAGCGAATTCCATTTCCCATGTACTCTTAAAAGTATAATCAATACCACCAACATTACAACTAATGCTCTTGCCAAGTTTACCATCTATAACCATGTTAGCGGCATTTAATGTCATCTTTAAACGATACTCAGGATTTTCCCACATCTTAACTAATCTATCATGATGTAACTTTCTAACCCTATCAGTATTCAAAGAATCCCTAATTAACTCAGACTGCTTAGACCTAAAATTAGAATCAGACCACATCTTTTTAGAACTAACTGAAACAGCTTTGTTATGTCTTATAACAAAATCCTCATCTAACCAAGCCTTAGCACCATTCCTACTTTGAGTTGCTTTACCCTCTTCAGAAGTATACCACTTTTTTCTTTTTTCTCTACATGAAGTTGTATTAACAGACTCTTTAGTTTTACTCTTTATCCTATCTCTAACAACCTTACATGTTGTTTCACAATTAGGATAATTAGTTTTAAAGTCTTCAAAAGACATACCATGTTTACCTTTAATATGTCTAACCAACCTCTGCCCTCTATGACCACATATAGGGCACTCTACAAAGTCAATATCTTTAATCATAATAAATATATTATAACTGCTAATTACCAATTATTGCAACACTTAGGACTATATTTTACTATAGCTTTTATTTCACCTTATGTCATCTAACTAATTTTTTCTGCTTTCGCCACATTCACACCTACCCTTTCGAGTTATGTTGTAGTTTAGTTAGCTTTACGGACTCCTAGCAATTAAGTGTATTTTCTTACTCTCATTACTGAAAATAAGGACTACGAACAAATATTTTTATTCACCAATCAAATTAGGCATTACTGCTGTGATAATATCAAACACGTTGGAAGTGAATGTATTAACCATAGAAATGTCAGTACCTTCATGAATAGCTGTACCATTCATCATACGACCTTTGGTCATTTCTAATTCAGATTTTGTGTTTTCAAGCAACAAAGAAAGTTGAGTTGCTTCTACATCGGAGTAACCCTCTACATGTTCTTTAACTACATCTGTATATGCACTCCAAGATTCCAACAATGGACGATATTGTTCGTAAATATTTGTTTTCATATGTTAAATTATTTCCCTTAAAATAAAATTTATACTAACTTATATAGTAATGAACACTAACCCCTTCGATTAGAGAATAACTCACCAACTCTAGGTTTAGCATTTACGATATTCTCTTTTCTAACACGGGAAGATTCATTAACAATTTGAGTATCTACAATAGAATTTTTAAATGTATTCATACTATTGTTATTACTCATAGATTCACAAATAGAATACACATCAGATTTACTAAAACCTACAGGCAACTTAGACTGAACAGATTCTACTGTTAACCCATAATTACCAGCAATGACTGAAATTAAATCATGTTTGATTGATTTATTTACAGCTTTAATGGAATTATAAGATTCATCAAGTGAATCAACCTCACCACAAAGTTTTCTAATCTTAGCCTCTAAATCTTTAATCTTCTGTTCATATTCTTCAATTTGGTTATCTCTCCTATCAATAGCAGATTGATAACCACCTTCAACACCATCTAATTCCTCAGTCAGTGATTGTACATCTGTTTTTAAAGCTGTGATTGTATCTTGCTGTGCTTGAATTAATGCATCTTTCTTATTAATATCAGTAACAGCTAATGCAATCTCATCATAAGCTTCAGATAATTCACCCTCTAACTTATCTTTATCTTGTGAAAGATTTTTATTATCCTCACTTAAAGACTTATTAGCTTGTAAACTTTCATCTAACTTACGCTCTAACTCCCTATTAGATGTAACCACACCCTCTTGAATTAGTGAAGTATTTTGATACTTTAATGCCTTACAGGCTTCTTCAACTAAACTTAAATCATCTAAATCAGACTGTAACTCATCAATCTCATTTTGCAACTCAATAATCTGTGCATCTTTCCTTGCAATAGTGTCTTTTAGGCTTTCAACTTCAGATTGAATCTCAACCTCTTTATTTTTAGAGTCTTGAAGTACATTTGAAATTTTATTTAGAGCATTATCTAAACTCTGTTTCAAACCATCATTTTCTTTTTCAAGAGATTGTTTTTGAGCCTTAATAGATTGAAGTGTTCGCTGTAAAGTATCAATTTGTGATTCACTATCATCAATAACCTCAATAGTGTCTCCGTCATCTACAACAGCTTCATCACGTTTAGCAACGATTATATCCTCAACACTTTCAAGCAATAACCTCTCAGGTGTTAAGTCATAACCATCAATGCTATATATAAAGGACTTAATATTTTTAAAGTCCTTTTCATCGCACTCTTTAATAATTTTAAAAAGAGCGTTATGAACATTTGTCTCTAGTGCCTGTTTTTCAACTACACCCTCAGTTACAACATCATTTGGACGTGCAGACTGAACGGACGGAAATGGAACAGCATCAAATGTAATAAAGTTATATTGATTTTCATCTACCTCAATATAATCCTTACGTTGATGTAACGCACCACCAGCCCTAGATGAATAGCCGATAACACCACCAGCCTCATATAATGTATTAATGATTCTACCAAAAGGAGTATCAAGAATATGTATCTCACCGAAGATTTGGTTAGATTGTGGCACTTTCCACATCTTAGCAATCCTATGAGAAACCCTCTCAAAATCTACTTCCATCCTATCAGCGGGGTGATTAGCCTCACCATATAGGGTATTATACATTAACTGTTCTGTTACGTATGGACTAGCAAGAACATTATCCCACAACTTCTCAGAATACTTTCTACCATTCCTATTTAGAGAATCCCACTCAGCAAGCGGCCCTCTAATTACCCTTAGAACAGAATTAGAGGTAGAATCCGTAGGTACATTACTCTCGTATACACTCCTATCAAATACAGAAATATCTGATAAGTATGTCTTTTCACTATTATTCATGTTGTACCTTAATACCCCCAAAGTAACATAAAACATTATCAACCAACAACAAGCTAGTTAACAATATGTATAAAATTGAAATACAAAATCTACTTTTAAGGTCTATAATGTACACCAATTTATATATCTTGAAAACATTATTACCATAAATATCTGCATGATAGACCATTAAAAGAAAAGAGGATATACAAAATGTGCATATCCTCTCATATTGTACATATTGATATATAATATGTGCAAAAATATTTATATGTTTTACGTGAAATTAATCACCATTGCCCTTAAATACTACATACCTATCTTGTTTTTTAGCATAAGGGTCAATCGCACTCATATAAGAAATATCCCTCTTACTAGTTAATACCCAAATAATCCTATCACGATATTTCTTTAACCATTTTTGATAGGTAGAATCTGAGACAGTTGTACTAACAGTAACACCACAGTCAGACAACACAATGATAGAGTCTGGATTCTTAACTTTCTTCATCATTGCATGAACACCAGGAACAATATTAGTACCACCCTCTGCTCTAAATTTCATCAATTCAGCTTTAAGTTTAGTACCTTTACACTTAACCATACGCTTAACACATTCAGCGGCACTCCAAGCCTCAAAAGGTATGATGTAGAATAATACATTCCTCATCTGTTTATCAGCCTTAATCATTGCATCCATCTGCATAATAACTTTCTTAAAAGCACCACTACCCATTGAACCTGAGCAGTCAATTAAAACAGCAACTTTAACCATCTGTGTTTCAATATCTTCCCTACCAGGAGGAGCATCCTCAATCCTCTTGTTAATCATATTAGGATTCATCGTAATGCGTTGACCTAATGCTTTTCTGAAAAGCTTTTCTAATTTAGCTTTCCAATCAGCAACCATACTATTACCTTTAAATAATGTAGTCATAGTACCAGCACCAAAGTCTTTATAGTTATCTAAGGATTGTTGATTAGTATTAGCTAATGTCTCATCTTTATCTAACTCTTCTTGCATACGTTTAGCGGCTTCCCTAACAATCTTATCAACAACACCCTTACCATCAGTATCATCTAAATCGTTACCTTTAGTATCATGTGCTTTCTTGAAATCATCGTTAGGTTTATTTCCTTTTTCAGCTTTATCTCCTCTACTACCACTACCTGCTTGATTGTCTTGTGATTGAGAACCCTCACCACCTTGTGAATTAGAATCATCACCTTGTTGAGAATTATCACCACCCTGAGAATCAGATGACTGAGAAGATTGACTATCTCCTACCTGAGATTGTCCACCTTGTTGAGAATTATCACCACTCTGTTGATTTGAGTTATCCTCTGTTTGAGAAGTAGAAGATTGTGAACCTTCCCCACTAACCTCACTCGCTCTCTCTTTAGCAGTATCAGACATGTTCTCTTGCTCTTTATTTAATGCATCTTCCATTTCAGATGTACTATCTAAAGAACTATTGTCATCGCCCATATTAGAAGAACCATCATAATTAGGTGGTGCATAGGAATTATCTTCTGATGCCATGCCACTAGAAGAACCACCACTCCCACCATCTCCAGATGAACCACCTTCACCATCTGAATTATTATTGTTGCTCTGTTCTTCTCTATCAGTATCTAAATCTTCACCATATAGGTCGTTATCTAAATCTCTATCTTGCTTAGAAAACTCATCGCTAGAACTATTATCGCCACTGTTATTAGCATAAGGGTTAGCATCTTTGCCACCACTAGAACCCTGTGAGCCATTGGAACTATTACCCTTACTCAAAGGGTTATTATCTACAGGGTCAGGTATAGAACTACTAGAACCACCCATCTTACTATCACCACTACTCTGTTGTGAATTGTCATCACTATCAATAAAAGTAACATCTACCGGCTGTAAATCAAAAATAGTGAATTCACCTAAATCATTACCTGTAGGTACAAATATTCTTTTCTTTAACTGTTTTTTAGCCATCTATTTCATACCCCCATTATAAATGATTATCTGAATCGTCTAAAACAATACAAGGCTCTTCTCTCACATCTTCTACATGGAATGAACCATATACAATCGATGTAACAATACCAAATTTCTTTTTCTTAGAAATCCATACAATATCGCCCACTTTTACTGATTTAGGCTGTGTACCACCCATATCACCCATGTTACTGTCAGGATTATTGCCATTAGAAGAATTATCATCAGCTAAATCTTCAGCAGATAAGCTTGTTTTTTCTTCAGTCGTACCTTCTACCCATGAACCATAAGAACCATCAATAGGTATAATGTATTTTCTATCTAAATCAGCATAGAAGTTGCCACTATCAACATATACAGGTGAATTTAATTTAGAACCATTGCCTAAATCTGTAACATCAACACTATCAATCTTAGCTTTATTAACTGAGTAAACATCTAAAGTGATATAATCATCTTTCTTAACCGGTTTATACCCTTTAATGATGCCAACAATATTAGTACCCTTAACTTTTACCAAAGTACCATTAGCTAAAATCTCTTTATCAGAAACTTTTTCTTCATCAGTAATCCCACCAGACTTACTCCAGTAGATTTTACCATCAGTCAAGACTCTAACAACATCTGTAATAACCCTTTGGAATATGTGAGAACTTGCACGTAACTCTCTAAAAGCAGAACCTACAAAGAAATTACAAAATACATCAGCACCCCAATAAGCACTTAAACTATCTTTACATCTCTTTACTTCAACTGTTGCATCTTTATCTAACCCTGACACCTTGTTTAATGTAGCAACAACAGTATTTATCATATCATCAGCAGATTTAAATTTCTTCAATCCGACATTGTGCTGTACCCTCATATGAATTGTATCTTTAATGCAATTAGCAGGGAATACACCACTAGAAGAACCATGACGTGTTAAATTAGGTGTTCTAGCTAACGCTACTTTAAGTTTAGCATTGATAAAACCATCCATAACCACGTTATCCATACCACCACTAGCATATGTCCCATCTAAGTCTACATCACTGTTACCACCACTAAAATGAACTTGATTGTTAGTAATCAAATGTGCCATCTCATGAGCAATAAAGAATGTTAACAAGTACACATAACAATCCTGCAATGAATTATATAAATTACCCCTATTAACGTATTCCTCTAAAGCCTCTCTAAGAATGAATCTAGGATTATAGTGATAAATATATCTACCTGTTTTCTTATGTAAACCAACGGCTAATGTAGAAATATTGAAATTCCTCAAATGTTTAATAGAATCTGACTTAAACAAAGAATAAGCCATTAAGTCAAAACGCTTTAAATTGTTTTCAACTAAAGGCAACATCGAATCGTAAATAGCATTATAATCACACTTGTCAACCAATAAATCAAATGTCATTGTTGCGTCTTTTGTGTTGTACTTTAAAGGTGATTCATTGAAATCAGTAATGCTGTATGGGTTTTCCTCAAAACCACCCTCAACATAAAAATACTTCTCATCATCCCTAGAATATAAATCACGTTTAATTATAATCCTAAATACATTCTTAGAACCATCAGCAAGTTTTACATTCTTGTTAGACATAAAGAACAAACTAATTACTGCTTTGTTATCGTCAAAAGTATCACCATTACCAAATACAATTTTCTCAAAAGTATTATTGTCTAATATATCTTGAATGGCTTGCATGTTAACATACTTACCACTATTAAGAGATTCTGTGATTGTATTATAACTCTTTAATTCTTCTACATCTTCAGTAGATAAACTATTAATATAGTCTAATACTTTCTTTCTCCTATTTCTCTCATTAATAGATAACCCCATTAATAATCCCCCAAATCAATTAAACAATAAACTTTTCAATGAAAGCATTATACGTGTTAAAGCCACTGAAAGTCCTATACTCACCTTTAACAAATGAATATACAGCATCCGTTACTACTTTAACAATAGTACCACTACCATATGCACCTTTAGAAACATAATACCTTACATCAACTTTAAGACCATCAACATAAATTGTATCATTCAACTCAACAAAGTCTACACCATTATCAATAATCCTAGAACTGTAAGGATTATAAGAACGAATTGCAGTATTTAAAATTGAGAAGTCAAAATCAGGAGCATAACACTCAACTAAATCACCACTACTTACAATATTATCACCAAAATCGGGTAATGTATCAATAGGTAATCTAGAAATAAAATCATTAACATGTTTGAAACTTAACATATTTATATTCCTTTATATAAACTAATAGAGGTGTATATCTATGTCAAAAACATATCGAATATAACACCTCTATTCTACAAATTAATTATAATACATTGTATTTAACATTCTTAGGTGTCTTTGATTTTTTACTATCTTTAATAGCTTTTTTGATATTTTCAATATCTTCTCTGGATACCTTATTACCAAAATCACTAGTAATATCTATAATCCAATCATCACCAACACCCTCAGCTAGTTGATACATCTCTTCAAGATTTTCACCAGACCTCTTTAAGAAAAGTACCATGTTATCAGCATTAGGTGAAATGTCTTTAATGCCAGTTAAGAACATTGCATAGTTTTCATTAGGTAATGTTTTACCATGAACCTCCATGAAATCATTACACAAGTCTAAGCAATACTTAACAATGCTCTCAGTATTACCACTATATTTAGAGAAGTTACGTTGTACAATCTTCATGAATGGAATAATAAGAGTTTTATCACTTAACTGTTCAATAGTGATATCCTCATCGAGATTTGTACCAAATGTATTATTGAAGTATTTAGTAAACTCACCTAAAATACTTTCCCCTAGATACATTTTAAACATATCTTCACGTTTATTACTAGTATTGATATCTAATTGCCTTACAAAACCAGCTAAATCCTCTACTAAATCAATAGTATCACTACATTCAACTCTATCATCAGCAGACATAGGTTTAAGTGTAAATTGTTTTAAGTCATCTCTACACTGAGCCAAGCTATCAACAATATCACTAGAAGAAATTGATGTATCACCAACTTTAACAGTATCACCAATTAACAAAGATTCCCAACTATCACTACCATATAATAATGAATCCAAGAACTTAATTGTTTTTTGAGCATGACTTTCTAAAGAATCAGACTGTCTTTCTAGAATTAAATCCTCAAACTGCATTACTACATCATCTGTAAACAAGATTTTACCATTGAAAGCCTTAGCTTTAAATGTTCCATTTTCTTGTCTCTTACCACGCATAGATTTAATATCTTTAGATAACTGTAACATGTTACGTGTAGATGGTTGAGCATCCTCTAATGTACGTTTTTCTACACTAGCCATAATTTTTAAAGCTTGCTCTGTATCTAAACCCTTGAAGAACTCAATCAATGTACCATCGATTAAACCCTCTTCTTTTTGAGATTCCATAAACTCAATCCATGAAGCTACGTCATTCTCATCATAGTTTTTCTTCCAATAGATTGAGAACCTAGCGGCAAAGGCTGGGTCAAGTGTACCAGTATCACCATAGCCACCTGCCTCATCGTCCATACCTTCCCAAGCCATGTTACAAGCGGCAACTACTTTAACTCTATCTTTATAGTTAGAGAAATCAACACCAGCAAAACGATAGTCAGAAATAACCTCAAATACAGCTGATGTAACTGTATTAGAACTTACCCTATTAACTTCATCAAAGAATAGGATAACCTCTCTACCCTCTTTAAGTGCAGTTACAAACCTATCTTTAATAGTCTTGTCAGGTGCTCTCAAAGTCATGATATCAGTCATACCATACTTAATATCAGCAGATACATTAGCTACAACACTTTGTAACTCTTTAGATACATCATCAAGACCACTACCTTTAAGAATACCACCACCAACATATTCTGTTAATGACTGTTTAACTGGCATACCCATAAGGTCAACAGCATCTTTACTAGCTAAGTTAACATTAATTAAAACTGGCTCTAAACCTGTCTTAATCTTAGCTTTCTTCATATACTGTTTAACACGACTGGTCTTGCCGAGTGCAGACGGGCCAATTAACATAGCAGGAGAGCCTGTCTCTAAAGCAGTTGATAAGAAGTCACCTACATCATCTTTAACAGGTTCTTTTACATCATCATAGTTACTATAACCTTTAGATTCTAAGAAAGGAATAAACTTCTCACAACACCACTTAGAAACATAACCCTCTAAGATTTTGCGTTTATAAAGTTTTTCCTCACCACCATCTTCCTTACCATCATTTTCAGCCTCAGCTGTTTTGTCAACTGAGTATAAATAATCAGATAACATATCCCAAGTACGATAATTAGGGAATACCTGAGTACGCTGTTCATTATCGGATAAACCCTCAGCAATAGCATCCAATACAGGCTTATCTGTATACACCATGTCACGATTATTATTTAAAAACTCTAATACAACAGGATGAATATTAGTTACACCCTTAAAACCTCTCTTATCAGTAGTACCACTTGCCCACTCAAACCATCTATCCATAACGTCATTAGGATATACTTTTAAAGGAATAAACCTATTAGAGTATGCTACGTCTAAATCAGTGTTAACGTCATAAAGCATATCTAATTCCATACGATATTCCTCACGCTCAACACCTTTTTGAATATCAAGGTTAGTAGCGGCAACAAACTTACAACCATTCAAAGTCATATCATTTAACTTCTTCTGATTGAGAAGTTGTACCAGAATCCCATTAACCCCCTTATCACGACAGCGTGTAATTTCATCACAGAAAAGCACAGGTGTACGCATATAGTTTTTATATTGTAACTGCAACTCTACAATTTTAGTTTTTTGCTCATCAGTTAAATATTTTTTCTCAGTCTCTACACTATTACCATCAGAAGCTACACTAGACTCAGTATAACCCTTTTGTAGGATATCTTCTAATTTCTGATATGATTGTTTACAAAACTCACGGAAACCATCAGAACAAACTACAATCTCTTCCATAGGACAAGCATAACTATATTTCTTACCCTCTACCTCACCAATTTGGAATAAACCACTATAGTCCAACCTAGAAGTAAATGCAACCCTAAAGTCAACCATCCTATAGTTATATTTTTTACACAACTCTTTAACAGTAGCAGATTTAAATACAGCAGTCGGCCCAATAAGTAAAGGAACTACCTCACGTCCTCCACTCTTCATCTCCTCACCCTCTGGTAAAGAGAAATAAGCATCTAACCAAGTATATACAGCGTCCTTACCTTTAATATCTTCAGCATCATTAGATTTACCTTTTTTACGTCTATCTTTTAGAAGTTGTAATGTATCTAATGCAGACTCCATAATGTAACTTTCATCAATATGTTCATTGCTAAACAACCACTCGGATATAGAAACTGTATCCATCTTATCTGAATCCTCTAATACTTTATATTCAGAATAAGATTCAGAAGAAATATCTAAACCATTCGCACAAGCATTAATGAATGTATCTGTTAAAATATCCTCAACAAGATAAGCACCATTGCATTGGAATATTGCTCTATCAATGTCATTAACTAAATCTACCTCAATCAGGTTAGCAACAGCTTGATAGTCAAATTCCATAATATCAACAATAATCTCACTACCAAAAGTACCACTGAAAATATTGAAAACAGTACTAGGTAGTTCTGCTAAGAATAGTGTATTACTAGGCATAATCCTATAGGCTTTAAATACCTTATTTGTTGAATCTTTACTAGAAGAATCAAAATCAACAATCAAAGGCTCATAACCTAAGAACTCTTCAACGGCATGAACCTCACGCACGTTTTTAACAAAATCCGCTTTATCTAAAAACGGAAAGTAATTACTAATACTATACATGTATAACCCCTATTATCTGAAATCTAAGATTGTCATAATTCTCTTCATAGTTGAAAAATAATATTTCATTGTAGAATTATCAACACTCAAAGCTAACCAATCATCAATAGTCTTAGTGTCAAACTCCTCAAATGAATTGATATATTTTAAAATAGACTGACCTAACCCTAAATCATTCAAAGTCAACTTTTCTGCATCAAGACCAACACGTCTCATCTCACTATATGTAGAAACATATAAAGTTACAATCTTAGAAAGTAACAAAAATCTCAAAAAGTGAATACCAACTAGTAAACGAAGATTATCTTCCTTACCACCCTGAAACTCACTAATCCGACCTTCAACCTCATGTAAATATTTCCTAAGAGATTTAAGCTTTACGTCCTTAACAAACCACTTATACTTAGTAGGAAATACATTCTCCAAGTTGATACTCTCTAAACTAAAATTACCATTCTGAGCCAT
>ENA-OWND01000951-OWND01000951.1-metagenome-genome-assembly--contig:-NODE-951-length-18559-cov-9.553556_pt1 | contig 18559 bp, 21 predicted proteins | sample MGYA00245342_ERZ651119 | MGnify/ENA primary metagenome ERZ651119 (study PRJEB26857, sample SAMEA4031756) | metagenome | biome: human; feature: oral; material: saliva | place: Philippines | collected 2014...
TCTTTTAAAATATATTTTTTCGTTTCCTTGTTTTTATCGGTAATTTTGTTTACTTTTGCGGAAGTATTACTAAAAACTATAAAATTATGAAAAAGTATTTATTGTTTATGTTGGCTTTTTTGCCAATGGCGTTGTTCACATCTTGCTCGTCTGACGAAGACAGTGGCAATAATTTGAAACTTGACAAGTCAGAATTGGTCTTATATCACGATGGAACTCATACTCTTAAAGTCTTAGGAAATAGCGATAGGCTGTCATTTAAGTCAGAGAATCCAATGGTTGCAAGCGTCGATGAATATGGAAAAATAACAGGGAACTGTATTGGGAATACAACTATATTAACAAGTTCAGGGAACTATCTTCTAAAATGTAAAGTAAAAGTAATTCCAATGATAACTTATATACCAGAACCATATCTTGGTTTTGGAGAAACATATAATATAGTTAAGGATGTAGTAACAAAAGAAAATCCCAATACAATTATAAGTGTAAGAGAAACGGACAATTCTATCGTTCTTAAAAGAAAGGCTGATAACGCTCAATTCCTTTATGCATATAACTTTGAAAATGGAACACTCAAATCATCAATGATTTTTTTAGAAACAACACAATATCCTAAAAGTGGAAAATCATTGTTGGAGTTTATTTCCGAACGGTATTTCCCTGTTACAAAGATTAGCTCTACTGAATACGGATTTATGTCTCCCGATAAGAAAATAGCGGTAATAGTTGCGAATGACAATGGGTTATTGTCTGTGTATTTCACACCTCGTAAGTAGGAAAGCATTGCAGACACCTCGCAAAATACGACCTATCTCACCCTCAAAGTCCCGAAAAGTAAAATAAAGATAGGGTAGCTTAACGGCTACCCTATCTTTATTTTACTCCCAACAGTTTTGGCAGATAGTCCAAAGCCAATGGGTCTCGATTCTTAAAATATTCCATAGCACGGTTAGGTATCCAATCTTCGTTGATGTAGCGGATAAACATCGGCAAAGCATCTATATGATACATATTCGCCTCTACCTCCCTACCGTCTGGGAATGTATGCAGATAAGTTTTTGCCGTATCGTAAAACTTGGACTTGTGGCGTTTTAGAAAACTTGCAAATCCACGCCCGACACTAATGTCGGGCATCATCTGCTTGCCATGTTCGCCCTTATCGGGAATAATATAGCCAACCTTTTCAAGTTCCATATACAAGCGTGCGTACATCTCTGATATAACAGAAAAATAATCTCTTGGAAGTTTATGATAGTTTTCCTTATACCTTTCTATGAAGTTCGGCAGTGCAGTTCTGTCAATCTTTCCATAATACCCACGCTTTCGGATTGAGGGTACAACTTCATCAAAAAGCCACTTCTCGAATTTCTCGGCATTTGAAAGCTTTGACCTTACGATAAGGCGATAAACGTTGCCCTCCGTAATATACTTAATCTTTTGGTTTACAACCTTTCCCCATTGGTTTGCCGTGGGGGTGTCTATTTCGTTCACCCCCTCTTCTCGACAGTGTTCTCTGACTGCCTTTTGCGGGTTGGCATATCCTAACACACGGGCAACATCTGTCGCACCGAATAATACGCTACCGTCCTCCTGCTCAATGGTTCTTATCTCATTGAACAGCTACTCTTCCTCGCTCTGGTATTTGAATATCTGTAATTGCATAAATCCTAATAACTCGTTATCTGTATGTGATAATCATAAAGAGAAAGGGTAGCCGTTAAGCTACCCTATCTTTATACCCTATTCGTTGGGTTCGGCTCTATGAACACAAGCCCAATCTTGGCAAACGTCCTTTCCACATTCCTTGCAAAGGTGCAGCTTTTTCCTGTATATTTAAGATGATACACGTCAGAGCGGTCTGCGGGGACTTGTATTGTAACGTCCCCTTTCCGCATCATCTCTGCAAAGGCTCGGTTCTTTACAGTGAAATCGTCCTTGTCGCTGCCCTCTATGGTGAAATTTAGCGTCAAACTACGCTCGTTCACCTTTGGAGCACCGAAATACTGAACCCCATCTTGTGTGCGGTCGTTATTGGTGATATACTCCTTTAGGGGGTAATATCCGTTAAGGGTATCGAGAAAACCCTCTCCCATTCTCACGCCCCACTCTTGATAGGCGTCTTTTCCGTTTATAATCAATTCTGTCATAATCTACACATCTTTTAATTGTCGCTTAATATCTGACATATCACTACTCATAGACTTCAGCGTCTTGTTTATTGCAGAGGTGTCATCGTGAATACCCTGCAATTCAAGATATGAATTGGCGAGGATAGTTCTCATTTCGTCCGCTATTGACCTTTGCTCCACGTTTATCAAATGCAACGCACGCATAGAAGTATCTATCGAGCTCAACTTAACAGCCGTGATGTCCTTTATTTGGTCTCTTGATACATTCCCTGCTGTTGTGAGTGCCACGATGTTGTTAGCCTGCTCATAGGTAATTGAGGAAACACCGTTGGCAGTGGCTTTCTGTGAGGAGTCTCCTGTGTATCCAGTTATTTGAGACATTGTATCTCTAAGTTTAAGAGCTTGGTCTGCCAACTCTTGATACTCTTTGCGCATCTCATCAATATCATCTTTAGAAAAGTTCACTCGATTTCCGTTCTCATCTTTTTTCTGCATCTTTTTAGACCACTTTGCATAGAATTTCTTCAAATCAGCGTCCATTAAATCTGCAACAGCAGCATTAGTCCACGCCTTAGCCATCATTTCTGTGAAATTGTCGGCGAAATCAGCAGCGGTTACTTTCATATCCATTATTTTGGAGACAAAATCATCGTGAAGCGATTTAAATGTAATTTGCGTGAGGTTTTCACTGATTTTCTCAGTTAATTCCTCTAGCTTTCCTGCCAACTCTATATACTTCTGCCAATATTCAGATTTATCATACTTGCCTTGCTCAAGCATTTTCTGCCAAATCTTCACTTGTTCATCGGCTATGGCTTTCATTTGCTCTGGAGTAAGCTCGTAAATATCTTTAAGGCTGTTTACGCTTTCTCGCTTTGTTTCTACATTCGGATTGTCTTTTGCAAATTTGGCGAGAATGGCATTTATTGCATCGTAATCGCTCTTACTCAAATTCCAATAGTAAGCATTGGAATGGTGTGCAGAATGATACCCCATTTGAGCTTTGAGAATACTCATAGTATTCTCTATCACTTGTTTTTGATTATCAACGGCTTTCTGATAACTATCTATAGCTTTTATTCCATTAGATTTATCTATGCTGTTCTTCAAACTATCTATGGAAGTTTTAAGAAACTCGTTAGACTTCGTGAGTCTTTCGGTTGTCCTTGCGACTTTCTCTTCATTACCGCCACCGATACCGAGCATAGACCCAAAAGACTTGATAGCGGAGATACTCTTCAACGCCGCGCCGATGTAATTGCCGCTTGCGAAATCCGCCGCGGCACCTGTTGCACTGTTGAACGCATCAAGGCCTTTTGAGACTTTGCCGCCAACCTTGCCAAGACCTATAGAGTCGAGCAAGTCGGGAAGTTGGTCGATACCTTTATCTTTAATGAACTTTTGCTTGTCATAAAACCAATCGGCAATCTTCTGCGCTGGGTTTATTTCCGCTTTGTCTTCCGCTTGCCTCGCCTCGTTCGTTGCTTTGATGGTCTTTTTCCTTGCATCGGCGAGCCTACCCTCTGCAACGGCTAACTTTTGGAGCGTACCTACCATGCCCTTGAACTTGTCATCAGTAAGGTCTATCTTTCCATTGAGTGATGATGTTGAGATTTCATCAATACCCATATCAACGCCTGCGGCTGACAGCTGTTTCTGAACATCGGACTTTATGGCATTGACGCCGAGCTGTGCGGTAGCTTCGTTCGCTTTGGCTATATTCAGCCTTTCCTGCGCATCAGCGGCTTCTTTGAGAAGTCGGTTGTGCTCTCTTGCTTTTTCACCGACATAGTCCCAAATACCCTGCTGTTTGCCGAGTTCATCATCAATGGCGTTTATCTTGTCAGATATTACCGACATTTGGTCGATAGGGAGATTTCCCGAACCCAACAAGTCCTGCAATTGGTCTTTAAGTCCCTGTAGGTACTTCTTCGTGTGTCCCTGCAAATTAGAGAATACGCCGCTCCAATCAATGTTTGTGTTAAGGTTATCCTCTTTTGCCTTTTCGATTTCCTTATCACGCTGCATCTCGAGCGTAGCTCTCTCGCCGACAGAGTGGGCATTGCGCATCTTCTCTTCATATTCTTTTGTAATGGCGAGTTTCTTTTCCTCAAACGAACCATACTCTTTGAGGTATTCGTTGAGCGTGTTTATCTCTTCTTGCTGCCATTTCTTGCGCTGGTTCTCATATTCCTTGTCAGCCTTGCTTATCAACGCTTGCAGATAGCTTTCCTCGTCTTGATTAAGGGATATTCCCTTATATCCCCTTCCTCCCTCTTCGGTGTCGGAATACACCTTTGTCTTATCAGTATTGTTCAGTTCCCATTCTTTCTTATTTTCCTCATACTTGGCTTTGCGCAAGTCTTCTGCCTGCTTCTGTATTTGGCGAATGGTCTTGTCGTATTGAAGTTGGTAGGCTGCACGTTCTTTTTCTCCAGCGTCAGTGATAGCCGCTATACGTTCTTCTTCTTGTGCTTCCGCCGATTTTATACGTTCATTTTCTGACTTTTCCTGCTTGGAGGTGTTGAGTTCAAACATTGCCTCACGGTTCTTTGCTTCCTGCTCGGCTATGCGCTGCTGTTCGTTGTGGAGTTTCTTTGCTTCTGCTGCTCTTCTTTTCGCTTCACGCTCTGCATTGCGTTGTGCGGTTGATGCAGCTTTATTTTCTTTCTCGGGAGTCGTGCCAGTAAGCTTCTTGTACTTCTCTGACGCCGCCTGTTCTTTTTGCTGAGCTTGCTCAATGTCTTTAACAGTAGCTTTGCCACTCTTCTTTAAACGTTCCAACTCTTTATGTTCTTTCTGCCATTCAGAACGTGCTTTCTTAACCTCTTGCTTCCAATTGTTATTGGAATTGTCAGATTTGGGAGGAGTTTTAGATGTCTTCTTTATTCCATATACAGTTTCGTTATAATCTTCCCACGTAAGGTTGTTCATATCAAGATAATCCTGCGTGGCTTCACGAACTGCCTTATCTTCTCTTACATTATTTCCTATTGCCTTGAATATCTGCGATGCATCATACACGCCCGTGTCAAGCAGCATTTGCCTAACTGTCTTACCCTGCCACTTACCTCCTTTTTTCTTGTACTGTAACACTCGCTGCAATACGCTTTCATCTTTCGTACGCTCATATTCTGCGACATTTTGCATCAGTACTTTTGTGGTCTGCCTGCCATATTCGCTACTTATCTTGTCATAAATAATCTTTCTATTTTCTTGTTTCCTGTCCTCACTATCCTTTACGGTAGTATCGTAGAACTGCTTTAATTGCCTTGCAGCTATACTTCTACGAATTGCATCTGTAAGGTTGTTGTAACTTGACGTCAGCGTTCCTGTGCGCTCAATCTCGGCGGCGAGCTTGCTGTCATATTGTCCGTATTGAGAAATAATAGCGTCTTTTGCCGCTTTCCATTCCTTAGAGCCTTTCTTGGTGGTTTCCAACACCTCGCAAAGTCCGTCCAACTTCTTTATCTCCTTTGCAGTAGACTTTTCTACCTCGTCATTGGCTTCGTTAAGATGTTTCTGTGCTTCTGTAGCTGCGGAAGTAGTATCGGTGAAAGTATAGATAACCCCACAAAGAGCAATCAAAGCCGCACCTACTGCAACGTAAGGGTTCATTAACATAACAGTGTTAAGAGCTGTCTGCGCTGCCGTTTGCGCCCACGTAACTGCCGCGTGGAGCTTTTTAACGACAATACTTGCCGACTCGGCTGCCACCAAACCACCTTTTAAAGCAGCATCAACAACAAGGGCAGTCTTATATACGCCATAAGTTTCAATCAATCCAAGTAATACCTTACCTATCGTCTGATAGTTCTCAACAAGGTACGTGCCTGCCTGCACGGCACTCATAATAGCACCCTCGCCCTTAGAGCCCAACTCGTTGAACATCATATCGAAAGACTCCTGCAACATTGAAATCTGACCATTGAGCGTCTTTGAGCCCTCGTCAGCCATACCGAAGAACTTGCCACCTGCGGAAGTAGCAGAGATGAAAGCGTCCTGCACCATCTTGGAAGATATTGCGCCTTTTGACATCTCGTTCTTGAGCTCACCGATAGATTTGCCTGTCTTGCGAGAAATCTCCTCTAATGGGTTGAACCCAGCATTGACCATTTGCATAAGGTCTTGCCCCATCAATTTTCCTGCACTGCTCATCTGCGAGAAAGCGAGCGCAAGGGAGTTGAATTTGCCCGTATCACCCATAGATATATCCCCGATAGCTTTTAAGTAGTCGATGGACTTCTCTGCTTCGATACCGAAAGAGGTCATCATCTGCACTGCACCGACCATATCCTTTGTGTTCAGTGGCGATGCAAGGGCATACTCTTTTATTTGCCCCATAATCTTGCCCAAACGTTCTTCGCTGCCACCTAAAAGGACTTTCAGAGAGGTTTCCATACTTTCAAACTCGGCACGCACGGAGATAATCCTACTTGCGAGTTCCTTTAATCCCATACCGCCAAAAATGGTTGCACCAATACCTTTCAGCTTAGAATTGAGCAAGTCCATTGTCTGCGCCGTGCCGCCACCTTCTTCTCTGAACAGCGCATATTCATCACGGAGCTTCTTCACCGAAAGACGTGCGGTAGCCTGTTCCTGCGTCAGTAAGAATAGTGAGTATTTCTGCTCTGACAAAGCATTTTTTGCACTTCTCAGCTTATCCCCGATAGGTGATGTTGTCCGCTCATATTTGCTTAGGGAACGGTACTGTTCGGAAAGCTCCTGAACATCGTCCTTTGTTTCTGCAACAATTTTCTTTTGCTTGATGATTTCCTCTGTAAATTTGTTCACGCTCTGTGAAGCATCAAATATCCTCTTCTTGAAATCTGTCTCCATTGTTGCGGAAGTCTGCGCAATTTTGGTCGTAACACCATCGAGTTCCTTTGATGTCCTCTGCAACTTCTCGTTAAGAGTGTTGAACGCCGCTGGGTTCTGAACAGCATCTGTTCTGCCAATCTCTTGTTTTAGCTTGGAGATTTCGTTTCTCAATCTTTGGACTTCCTCCCAATCTGCGCTAACTCTGAATTTCAATTCTGCCATATTATCTCTTTCTTCTTTTTGCTAACTCCTTGCCGCTGATTTTCTTCACCACATCACCGAACGCTTCGTGTTGTTTGTCTCTCTGCATAATGATTAGGTTTCGGTAAGGAATTTTGTTTACTACTTCGTCATACGTTAGATGCAAGCTATCCATAAATGACGCTATCTGCCCTAAAAGGGTCTTGTTGCCGACTATTTCGGACTTGCTGCCAGCAGGCTTGCGCTCCTCGTCAAACTGACAGCTTTCAAGAAAGGGTCTATACTAACTAAATCAATGGCGGAAGAAAGGGCGTTTACGACCTCTTCAAACGTCCCCTCGCACAATTCTTCAGCAAGAGAGTTATCACCCTTTACAAGCCACGAGAGAGCCTGTGCGTAGGCTTTGCAATCTTTTGCTGACAAAAGCATATCCTTGATAGTGCCACCTTCCGTGAAATCAAGCTCACTGATACACGATATCGCACCTGCGAGCTTCTTGATAGTAGGAGGACTGACGGGGTATGCCTTGCCATTTACATATACAAGTATGTAATCGCCACCTACAATAGCTTCTGATATTAATTTACTTGCTTTGCTCATAATTAAAAGAAAAAGGGTGGAGGTGGCACAAACCACTTCCACCCGATGTTATCCTACAATCTTCAATCTTAAACCAAAGCCTTGACTTCTGCTTCGTCAAAGTTGTACTCACTTGATACACCCGCAACCTTTGGAGTCTGAACAAGACCCTTGACAGCTATTGCGATGGCCTTGTCGGTGTTCGACTCACGAGCGACGATTTGACAGTTTGGATAGATAAACCAAACGTCATCTTCCGTCAAGCAGAATAGTGCCTTATTGATAACAACCTTCTCGGTTGAACGTTTCCAACCTACGATGTTGTCTTTGTCTGCGCCGCTACCACCTTTCTTGATAGCTTCACCACCCATAAGGGCTGCTTTTGTGGCATAGTCGTACTGACCGATTGAGAATGCAGGAGTAACCTCGCCTGGCGTTGTGTCATATCGGTATGTCTGACCGTTGAGTTGGTTCTTGTGTCCATTGACAGACGCTTCAGACTCTTCGATGTTCCACGTTTCACCGTGAACGTTCATCACCTCTGCTTTTGCCGTGATAGCCGCCTTGATGAGTGTCTTTGCAACATCAGCGGTAATATCTTTTGTTACTACGGAGGTGTCAGCATAAAGAATACGCTTGACACCCACAGCTGAAATTTGTCCCATAATTATTTTACATTTAATGCGTTAAACAATATTCTACAATTTACAAAATGACACTTCAAAGCTGTGTCCGCTTCAATGGTGATAGTATCTACTTCATAGTGGTATCTTGTTCCATCAAACTCGCCCGTTACGCTTTTGAAGAGTTTCTTTGCCTTTCGTTCCAATTCTTTTAATCGGAGCGTATTGGCAATGTTCACCCCTAAGTCGGGCACGCACAGATTGACCTCGACAAAGCACTTCTCCCAAATCTTCTCGGGGGTCTGTCCTTTCACGTGGATAGTAATGCGCTCGTCTTTCAGTTCTCCCGTGAGGGTCTTGCCAAAAGGAACTATCTCTATCCCAAACGCCTTGCAATCTCGGTAGAGAATATCTGCTATGTCGGTAGTTACTATCATAAGTCCAAACTCAATTCACGCTCTTTAATTCTCTTGATAGCGATATTGAAATAGTTCTCATCTATCTCAAAACCTATAAAATTTCTCTTGTTGTTCAGACAAGAAATAGCCGTTGTTCCACTTCCAATAAAGGTATCTAATACAACATCGCCCTCTTTTGAACTATTCAATATCATTTTATCTAATAATTCAAGAGGTTTCTGTGCATTATGCAATTTTTCCTTGGAAGTGAAGTTAATAGGTCTTATTCTCCATACATCACGTTCGCTTGCGCTAAATGTACGCTTGGCATTTCCTTTTACGGCATAAATTATAAATTCGTGAGAAAATCTGTAATGAGAACCTGCTTTTATCCACTCGTAATCCCAAACGATGAGATTTTTAACATCAAAGAAGTTTTGTATGATAGGATAAAGGAACGGATATGTTCTCCAATCCGTGTTTAAGTATAGCTGCGCATTGTCTTTACATACCCTCTCCAACTCACCAAAATAGGCATTAAAGAATGGCTTTATAAGATTGTTATCATTCCAACTCCCTTTTTTACCATTGCTTGTTGTGCCAATACAATAGGGTGGGTCGGTGCATACCAAATCCACGCTGTTGTCGGGTATTCGCTTCATACCCTCCAAGCAATCTTCGTTGTATATGTGATTTAATTCTATCATTCAAACATTTCTTTTAGTTTCTTCTCGGCTCTCAATGCTGAACCGCTTAATACTTCAAATCCCTTTGCCTCGACATATGACGCATAAGGTGCGGTATTCTCCAATGTCAATCCGTCCTTGTCTACATCGTATTTGTTGGACGTTCTGAGAGTGAGTGTGTGGTCTTGGTATGTTCCGCTTTCTTCCGCGTCCTTTACGGCTGCATCGCCAACGTCTATCATAACCTTTTCCACTTCCCACTCGCCGTCATTGAAGAACTGGTCTACATCCGAAAAATCGCTCTCTACAACCATAACTCGGAATAGTTAAAGAAGTTCGTTCTCTTGGGGAGATAGACCTTTCCCTCGCCTCTTACGCTGTCGCCCTCAAGACATCTAACCTCTGTACCTGCTTTTATCTCTACATTCATCTCACAAACTACGTGGAAATTGGGTCGGTACACCTCACCATTGGCGGACTTGAACTCTTTAGTGGAGTTGTCATCACAACGGCATCGGCAGAGTGTTACCCACTCTTCGCCACCAGTATTAGGTATGGCGTGTCCGTATTCGTCCTCTTGGAATGGAGTAACCTTTTTAACCTGTAGTGTGTGTGGTGCGAATATCATAGAAAGCGGATTTTGGGCTTATTGTCGTTGAGTTCGTCCTTTAAGCCGTACTGCTTACATAGGAGAGAGTAATAATCCTTTATGCCTTGAATGTTCCACGACATAGAAAAACCACTCTCACTGATTGAGGTGGCACGAAGCAAGAGAGATGGAATAAAGTGAGCCATAGCCACTGAAATTGCATCGATAGCATCTCGGTTCACCTCATCGCTCAACTCTTTCTTAGCATTGAGGGACATATCCAGCAAGTCAGCCTCCGACACCTGTATGCCGAAAGACTGAAACTTGCTTGATATGTATTCCTTTACCGTCATTACGAGTTCACCTTTGAGAGGTCTATATTAGTAATGAGCGTTGGGTCTGCAATCTGTGGAACCCACTCTGCCGTATATTCGAGATAACGGCCGTTGTGGTCTCGATTGGAAGCAACGAGCAAATCTCCCTCACCAGAGTTGGTGTAGCTCATGCCTGGCACAGGGTCGGTAAGCTCATAGGGAGAGTGATAGCGCATATATCCCACCTTGTCCTGTGGAAGCAGGGTAATGTAGCCATCAGCATACACCTGTACGTTCTTGCCGTTCTGTTCCTTGACATAGTCCTCCTTGATTTCGATTGCAGGAAGACCGATACCCGTAAACAGCTGCGAAGCGAGGTCAGAAGTAACCAATCCTGTCGAGAGGTACATTTGGTTCTGTCCGAGTTGCATCTTGAACATCTCTCCGAACTCCGAAGAACCGAGAATGTTCTTCACAAACGTGCCGCGGCTCATAATCATCTTCTGATATTTGCCGTAGTCAGGAGCAATCTCGCTGAGCTTAACCTGCAGCCAAGACACCATCTTCACCTTGCTGTCCACCACCACATCGCTCTTTTTAGGGGTCAGCGTGTTGAATGGCAACTCGATGTTGAGGAACTCTGTTGCAGCCTGTTCTGATTGAGCTTTATCCTTGTTGCGGACAACAGCCTTGCCTGTCATAAGGAGCGAACCTACAACCAAGTCCATACGCTTGTGAGCGGCGAGCATCACTTGACGGTAGTCATCGTAGATGAAAGCGATGATGTCATTGAGCACCGACACCTGTCCTGCCGCACTTGCTGCATTGTACTTGTCGATGAGGTCTTGAAGTTCCGAAAGACGGTCTGTGCTCATTTGATAGCGGTCGCCGAGATAGGCGATTTCGCCAGTTCCGCTACCCATATTTTGACGCTCACGAATAGGCTTCTCTCCAAAACGTGAGTTGATGCTACCCGCCATCACACCACGCACCGAGCCGATGTAGTCCTTGAACACACGGGTTGTGGTTCTACGGAAGTCGAGATACTGCTGCCAATAGATTTCGTCCTTGCGAGTCTGAAGGACACGGTTGATAACTGCACCCACAATAGTGGGTTCGTTAAACAATGTTTGAATAGTCAATGTCATAATTCTATGCCCTTTCTTTTACTCGTTAAATTGGAAATGTGGGAGATTAGCCTTGTCCTTTTCAGAGAAAGGAGTAACCAATTTCTCGGGTTCAATCTCAAACGCTCTCTGCAAGAGTGCCACGCTATTGATGCCTTCTACCACCTTATGGGTTTCGTAAAGAGCGGAGTTCGCAACGTTCTTAGGCTCTTTGCCATCGGCTGCTTTAGTTTCGAAAAGAACGTCCCCAGCTTTCAATGCTCCAATAGCGGCTGAAAGCGTGAGTTCATCATAATCTGCTTTAGATTTGTCGATGCCGCTCACACTCGCCCCCTTTGTGCCGTTGCCGAGAATTGTTCCCACAGAAACATAAGAGCCTTTCGCAACCTTCACCTTTACTTCACTTGCGCCTGCGTTTTCTCTCACAAGCACGTTTACAACAATCTTTGCCGTCTTCGCCTTGAGGTCTGCTGCGATAGGGGTGAATGACGGAACATAGCTGCCTATGGGCAACTCTGCAACGTCAAGAATATAGTTTCCTCGACGGCGAAGACCTGTAGAAACGTCATAGCGTTCCACTTGCTCTTCTTTTGGCGGCAAATTATACTTAAATCCTGCCATAAATTTTTACTTGTTTTGTTCTACAATTTGTTTGGTGCCGTTTTCGATTTGCTCGGCGATGGCACTGACTTCGCTTTTGTGTTCGTTGTTTCCCTCTTCAGGAGATTTCACGAACTGAAAACCGCTGTTCTGCATTTCCTGCTTCAAGTCCGTGAAGTACTGATTGAGGTCTGCATCGTCAGCGATTGTTTTGCCCTTGTAGGCAAACTCGGGAATACCAAACGACTTTGCCACCTCGTCAATCTGCAGGCTGCGTGCGTCCGCCTTTGTCTTGGCGTCCATTGCTGCCAACTTCTCACTCAAAGTCTTGTTGGAGTCGATAATGCTTTGCGCCCATGTTGGAACTTCCTCTGCTGGCTTAGACTTTGGCTCTGTTGGTGGGTCTTGTGGTTTGGGTTCCTCGATTGGCTTTCCGTCCTTGATGTTGTGCTTCTTCTCGTAGTTCGACACTGCGGTCTTCTGCGCCCCATCTGCTCGGAAATCGCCATAATTCGTTACAACGTCCTGAAAGTTGATACCCTCAACGATTGAGTCTACCTTACTCTCGTCCGTTACCCCTTCAGCTTTCTTGCTTGCAATACGCTGGAGGGTTGCATCGTCCACGCCCGCAAATTTCGTTCGTAGTGCTGCTAAAATCTTTTCGTAAATGTTCATTTTAAAAGTGTTATCCTTTAACAATCTTATTACCGAAGTCAAAGATACACATTATAAAGGGGGGATTTGTGTTTTTCTCTTAGCCATAAATGACAATGGAGCGGTTGTAATAAAAAGGCATAAAAAAGGCCGCCATCTTCACAGATAGCAGCTTAAATGTAAACGATAATGTTCTAAAATGAAATCAAATAACTAATAATTTCATTACATATCTTATCTCGTTTATCTTTTTGTAAAAATTCCATTTGAGAGACTTCGTACGCCGATAGTGTCTCGGTATCTTCAATTCTTATACATATAGGAATATCTACATGTCCCAAAGAAGTATCTATGACTACTGCTAATTCTTGATTATCATATCCTATAGCTTTACATATCTTAATTGGATAGTCATGAGATAAACTATAAACACCATAGGAAATAAGTCTAATGGCTGTTTGCCTACATTTGTCTTTGATTTTTACCCAACAAACCTTCTGTTTCATAAATTTATCGTTTTGTTATGACGCAAAGATACAAAATATTCTCTAAAGTGGTCTAATTCGGCCATTATTCTTTTGGTTCGGTAGGCTCATTCTGTTGCGCCTTTTCTTTCTGTTCTTCTCTGATTTGCTGTAATTCGTCCTGCAACTCGCCATAGTTGCTACAATAAGCTATGCCGTGTTCTGTAGACCATACTCCACCACTCACGGCCGCTGCTGCCGTTTCGACTTTTTCCCTGTCAGAGTCTATCATAAACGGCACTAATTCTGTCTCTATGTCTGTCGTTTCACTCGCAAGGAAAAGCGATGAGTTCATTGCTCCTACCGAATATGTTAAAAGACTCACCCTCCTTTGGAAGAACTCTCCCAACTCTTCAGCGTGGTTCTGCACCGCCATATGAGCTGCCATAAACACATATCTAAACGCTGTACCGCTGAGTGCGTTCCCTGTACCTTTGAGCTGGTCAAAGGATATTCGAGGAGTATTCGTCAGTCCGTATATCTGATTGAAATATGTTTCTATCTCCACCTTGATAGGGTCGGAGGATTGATTCCATGTGAGGTATTTCGCATTTGCACCATCTCCAGCCAGCTGCATCATTCTTTTACGCGTATCACCGCTTAAAATATCGGGTTGCAACTCACCAAAGAGCATAAGGAGTGGGAAGAAGTGATTATCAATGCAATCCGCATACCCACTAAGGCACTTTTCCAAACGTATTCTCAATTGCTTTATCTTCGCACATAAAGTATCGGGGCGGTGCGCATATATAACAGGGAGTTTCGGCAACTTGTGTTCAAACGAACGCTCTGTGTTCTCTGACCATTCCTTGTCAAACTCCCACTGGTACACCCTGTCCTTTGTAACAGTCATAAACGCCGTACGCTTGTTGCCGTCCAAATCCGTCTTCTTGTATTCACGAGAGAATGCCACCATACCTCCGCTTTCATCAAAGAAAGGATATAGTGTGTCGCCACGGAAAGGAGACCATATCTGTGATTTTATGCGGTATTTGGGCGTTTTCTTACCGAAGATAGATGCTATCTTGCGTTTCAACTTCGCCCAAAAGCCGTCATCGGGCACAACATACCAATATTCCGCTACTTCCTGTTCAGACAGCCACGAGCGAACAATCTTTCTATTCTGATATTTTAACTTGTTCTTCTTAAATATCTGCTTGACAGCTTCAAAGACGCTCCTTTCGTCATCATCCTCCGTTTCGCACTTTAAGGTCGGCTCTGTACCCACGGTGAAAGCTGTGTGGATATTCACAATATCCTGTTCAATGGGGAGGGAGATGCGGTTAGGTTCTTTGTATTCGTATTGAGCAGGTATTTTCGTTGTTTTCCCACTTTCGGGGTCAAACTTCGTTTCCTCCATCTTGACAAGCACCTTAATCTTCTTGTACTTGCTCTCGTCCATTATCTCGTGCCTATCTGGACTCCAATCTGCAAGGTTCTCGTCTGTTTTTGGCATATCTGTGCGCCTGCCTTTTTTGAGGTAGGTTATCTTCTGTTCAATGTCCTCTAATTCGAGTATTTCCTGTAATGTCATATCGTTATCCTGTTTATCGTGCGAAAGCTGACGCTATATCGCCCTTTGGTTTTTGTATCTTGCCTAATAATGTCGCTAATATGTAGTAACGGACAGCATCTATTCCGTGATTGTACTTGTCTATTGGTTGGTTAATATAGTTGCCGTCCTTATCAGTGTCCCATACATACTTTCTGAACTCTGTACGGAGGTTGTACGACCTCTCAGTGACAAATATATGGTCAAAGGATAGCATCTTGTCTATTCCTGCTATGATAGAGTTACCGCTCTTATCTACAGGATAAATCTTTATCCCTGCATTATGTATCTCTTGTATCAGTCGAGGGTCTGCGCTCTCGGAGAACACCTTTAATCCTCCAAAGCGTTTAAGTTCCTTTGCGATGTCAGATGATAACATGCCCGTACGATAGAAGATTTCATCAAGGTACAAGTCATTATCAATGATACCACAAAGTATTCCTGCGCTTGGGTCGTGAGTGAAGCCGAAGTCCTGCCCCAATGCTACCTTCTTGCACCACTTCGGGAACTCCTTTACAACACCGATATGCTTGAACACCGCACCCTCTGCCACGTCAGCCCACCTGCCCATGACGGTGTGAGCATATTTCTCTGGGTCATTGGCTTTCATAATCTCTACCTCTTTGATGAACTCGGGGGAGAGGTTCTCGATATTATCCAAATATGTCGTATGGATATGCAACACGTTCGGGTGGGTGCTTATCTGAACGGGTACACCGTCATACATCACCTCCTCGTGGGTATTCTCAATGAAACGCTTGTAAACCCAATGATTGTTATCCGTGGGGTTCATAACGATGATGATGCGATTCTGTATGCCTTTCTGACGAATGGAGAGCATAATCGTCTCAAACTCTTTCTCCGACACCCACTCCTCAGCTTCATCGACAACAAAAGTAGTTATGCCGTGAATAGACTTCAACTTTGCCGTCTGATTGCCCGAACTTGACTTGATACCACGAAACATCACCTTGCTTCCTGTCATCTTATTGACAACTTCGGAACGTGTAGAGCGGAAATACTTCTGCGTGCCGTCCAATTCTGCCTTTTCCAAAAATTCGGGAATGATAGAGATGTTTGCAGACACCATCGTGTATCGAGTATATAGTATCTGATGTACTATTTTCTCTACAGGTGTCATTTCAAAAGTCAAACGCTCAAGAAATGTAGATGTGGAGAATGACTTACCACTACCACGTCCGCCTGTTATCAAGAAAATGAATTTATCCTTATTCTGATACAGGGGATAATATATAGGGAAAGTCTTAATCATTGCCGACCTCCTTTTCTATCCACTTGCTCACATCTATGCCGTGCTCTATGTTGGTTGGAATGTCGCTTGCGTCCTCGTCTTGGTTTCTTTGCACCTTGCGCCACTCGGGGTCGTGGTGATATAACAATGTGGCGATAGCCTGCATATTTGGAGGTAGTTCCATTTCTGTTTCTTGCACCACTGCCTTATCTGTCAAAGTTATCCAGCCTGTGCCACCACAATATGGGCACTTCTTATCCGCTCCCATACATTCGCACTTGTCCTGAACGAACTTTACGACCTTTGTCCTTGTCTTCTTTCCACCAAAAGCACCTTTGATATATGCACCACGAAGTAAGGCAACTATTCTTGTCCGACCATACGCTAAGACGTTAGTAATTTTCTTACCTCGTCTTTCGTTCTCTTCAGCAGTCCAGTTCTCATAGTTGCCATTTTTCATACAAGTGAACACCTCTCTACATAGGTTGAGTTCATTTGCAATCTCCTCGTTCGTGTATCCGTTCATTGCAAGCTGCTCTATGCGCTTGTAGAAGTCGGTGCTATCGTAGTCGTGCTTTGGTTTTGCCATAATTATTCAGTTAATAGGTTTTCTATCTTTTCTGAAAATACTTCACCTTTGAGGAATTTCTCTTCGGGATTAAATCCGAATTTCTCACAGAACTCTGCCTTTGCATCCCAATTGTCGAATGATAGCATAAGATAAGCGTCCATGTTTGCAGCTGCCTTTGTAGCGGCTTGTTTGACTTCCTCTTTTACCTGCTTCATGCGAGCAACCTTCTCTGCTCTCTCGGCTTGTCGTTGTGCTACTTCTGCCTGGCGTTCCTCTACTACGGGAGCCATAAGGTTTTCAAGTTCGCTTGCTGTTTCGTTTTCTTCTTCTGTCTGAAAGTGGAAGTCCACACCGATAATATCAAGGTCTTGCTCTGTCAGACCTGCATCTTTGTAGTCAATATCGGGGATAAGTTCACGAAGTGCATCGTAGTCCCATTCTCCCTGTGACGATGGATTGTTAAGTAGTATGAGAAGTTCTTTCTCTTCCTTTTCCTCAACATCTATCAAGTCCACACGGATAGGGTAGTCGTTCTCCTTTGTCTCGGCATTGTACTTTTGAAGTTCGTCCATTACCGAAAGCCGCTGATGTCCGCTCACAAGTGTGTAGCCCGTCCGCTTGTTCACCACGATGCCTCCGACCATGCCGAACTTCTTGATGCCACGTTTGAGAGCCTTGCGGTTCTCTTCGGGAATAGTACGAGGGTTCTTCTCGTGAAGTTTGATTTGAGAGCGTAGGAGTTCCACGCTCTCTGATGTGAAGTATTTGTTATCCATCTGATTTGTCTCTTTTACTTGTTATGATGCTACTCTGCCTTTTGATTTTGTACCCATATAGGTGGAGCGAGAATATTTCTTGTTGAAGTCCAAGTTAAAAAGATTTCCCTTTTTATTTTCAATATTGTTGAAATAGCGTCTTCCAATGTCTTCAGCTCTATCTACTCTCCTTGCGATACGCCTGTCATAGGTGTTAGTAATATCACGAGGTCGAGCACTTCTTATCCTTTGTAACTGACGCCCTATATCATTAATACTTTTACCACGTCTTGCCATAATTCTAATTTTTTACTTGTTATGATGCTACAGCGCCATATCCGTGCTGCTGAACTGCACGACTTTCCGCCCTTGCAATAAGCCTGTCTCTTGATTGCTTAGCTCTTCGGCTCAAAGCACTTGTTTCCCAAGTGTTTTTCCTCCGCCAATTCGCTTCGCTTAATCTTTCTGCCTGTGCGTAAATTTGTCTAAGAGTTTTTCTTGCCATAATTCTTATTTGTTATCCTGTTTGTAATTCTGTTCAAATAAAATTCTTTCGCTCATTGGAAATACTTTGTATATCTTCTGCAAGTCCTGCGGATAGTGCTTTTCAAGCCAAGTAAATGTCTCCTTACTGAACCCGACACCACCGCCTGCCTTACTTGAATACCTTACAGGCTGCGGTAATCGCTTTTGCTTCATATAAGCTAAGACATCTTTCTGTGTCCACGATGCAAGCGGATAGACCAAACCTTTGTTCTCATACCCGTTGGCTTCATAGCCTTTGAGCATCAAATTTCGGTTCATTCCGTCCGCTTTCTTCATTCCTAAAAAGACATAGTAACAGTTAGTTTTTAATCTAAGTGCTTTTATTGTCTTGCTTAAATTCCATAGCTTCACTTTAGGGTTTGGAACACAATACAGACCGCCACGAAGAATATACGTTAAATTCCAATGAGGGACTTGCATAAACTCGACCTTTGGATATTTCTTCTTTACCCACCTTATCCAGCCGTTGATGTGGTCTAAATCCTTAACGAAGTACATAAATACACATACAACCCTTTCAAAGTGTGGATAAACTAAATCCAAAGTAACGAGCGAATCCTTACCAAGTGAACACATGACAATGCAAGATGACTGCTTTTCAGCCACCCTGCATATTACGTTATGTGCTTCTTGTA
>ENA-OWND01000952-OWND01000952.1-metagenome-genome-assembly--contig:-NODE-952-length-18549-cov-5.556072_pt1 | contig 18549 bp, 24 predicted proteins | sample MGYA00245342_ERZ651119 | MGnify/ENA primary metagenome ERZ651119 (study PRJEB26857, sample SAMEA4031756) | metagenome | biome: human; feature: oral; material: saliva | place: Philippines | collected 2014...
ATTACGATGATTTTACCCCTCATGAACACAAAACCACTACACGAACTGGCAAGGGCGGTGGCTCAAAGCATACTGAAATAACCTACACATATACAGTCGCATGTGCGATTGGTTTATGTGAGGGCCCTATACAAGGTATAGGCAAAGTATGGCGAGATAAGGAAATATACGACTATCCTAATGAAAAAATTGAGCTTACTGCCTATAAAGGAGATTATGGACAAGCTCCGTGGCCTTATGTTTTATCTAAGCATCCGGAAAAGGCATTGCCTTATAGTGGCTTGGCATATATGGCCGGTGTAGTTGATTTGGGCGAGCGTGGTAGCTTACCTCAATTCAACTTCGAAATAAAAGGCAAATTGTTAGAAACTGGCGACGGCGTTGACGTAAACCCTGCGGACTATATCGTGCATGTGTTAAAATCTATCGGCATTGATGATGTTAATATTGACGGTTTGGAACACTACAGGGAGTATTGCAAGGCAGCTGATATTCTTATTAGTACACCGCCGGACAGTAAAAGCACAAAGGCTCAAACTGTAATTAATGACATAGCTGAAATTACAAACAGCCTTGTCTTTTGGTCTACAGATAGGCTTAAAATCGTACCATTAGCCGATAAGCCTATAGGAACATGGACGCCTTACAATCAAATTCAATATAACTTGAATGCAGATGATCTTATTCCGTCTAGCGATGGACAGTTAGTTGTCTATAAGCGAAAGGATAGCTCAGAAAGTTATAACCAAGCTACAGTTGAATTTATTAATCGTGCAAATAGTTATGAAAAGGAAACAGTCGCATTCGAGGTTGTAGCCGATGTGCAAAAAAATGGTTTAAAACCAGCCTCTAAGAAGTCTGCACATTATCTATATACTAAGGCTAGGGCACAATACTATGCGGAGCAATTAGCCATGAAACGGCTTTATGCTAAAAACCAATATACATTCCATTTAGATTGGGCTTTCTGTAGATTGGAGCCAGGCGACCTTGTTACTCTTACGGATGAATTATGTGGCTTAAATAATCAAATAGTCGTTATTACATCTGTATCTGAGGCAGCAGACGGACAGTTAGAAATAACTGCCGAGGGTAAACCTCCAGGAACATATGCTCCTGCCAAGTACAATGTGCATGAAAATGAGCGACCTTTTATTGATTATAACCAAGCTGCACCGAGCGTTAATGATGTTGCTATATTCCAAACCGTTGGCGATGTAGGTGGCAATCAAGTATTCGTGGGGGTTAATGCTCCGAGCGGTTGGGGTGGTTGCTCCGTATGGGTATCTGATACAGGTGAAAACTATCGTCGTATAGGATCTATCACTCAACAAGCTAGAATGGGCAGAACCAAAAATGCGTTTGATAAGTCTGCCAATATGTGCGATGTAGTACTCAATCAAGGTGTGTTGAAAACTGTAACACATATCGATGCTGAACGTGCCAATACGTTGTGTTGGATAAATGGCGAGGCATTGAGCTATGAAACTGTAGAAACGCATCCGGATAATTGGTATACATTAAAAGGTTTGGTTCGTGGACAGTATGGCACTAATGCTATTAACCACAATGCAAATGAAAGGTTTGTCAGAGTTGACGAGGCTTTATTCCGTTACCCATATCGTAAAGAGGATATTAACAAGACGGTATATCTCAAGTTCACTTCATTAAATCTATTCGGTAGTAATGAACAGGGGCTTGATGAGGTGCAAGAGTACACCTATAAAATTGTTCCATATTATATCCCAGAAGTTGATAATTTAACGTTATTCACTAAGTATTATGAAATTGGTAACGGAGTATTGTCATTTGATGTGGTAGCTCAATTTGATGTACCTCAAATCAATAGTTTTGATACGGTCGAATTGTGGTACCGTGAGGGCAATGCAAAATGGAAGTATGGCGGTAATGGTAACGGCCAAATCTCTATTAGCGGTTGCGAACTTGGACATACTTACGAAGTAAAGGCTATCGTCAAGGACGTACATGGAAACACTTCGCAAGGTGTTACAAAGTCAATCACTGTAGCTATGAAAACTGAAGTTCCTAATGCACCACAAGGCTTTTCTATTACGTTTAGTGATAAGGCCAATTTCAACTGGCTTGAAGTTCGTAACGCTGACGTCGATTTCTACGAATTGCGTTTAGATACACGAACAGGTCAAACCGATGGTCTGATTGGTAAAAGTAATAATACTACATATAGTGGTATGCTGCGTGAACGTAGTGGCAAAGTCTATTTGTATGCACATAACCCATTAAAAGGCTATGGTGCACCGGCTGAGCTTACATATAACGTACCAATTCCACCTAAGCCTACGAATGTCAAATTAACTGGTACTATTAGCGGTATCGGAGTAGTATTTGAAAGCATTCCAACTGGCTGCAAGGGTGCCAATGTCTATGTCGATAATACTGTATATTTCACGTCTACTAACGCAATGAGTATTCCTATCGAGGCAGGTGTATATTCTGTTAGCGTTGCTTATGTCGATATCTTTGGTGAGGGGCCAAGAACCGATGCAACAAATGTTACAGTAAAGGCCAAAATCGATAGCAAATTGCTAGATATGGAAGAACTTGGCATATCCGATATGGATAAGGCAGTAAAGGCTTTAAAAAATGAAGTCGGAACCGTCAAAACTAGCGTTGACGGTTTTCAAAGCAAACTCATCGACCAAGCTAATGCGTTCCAACATAGCATTAGTGATCTAAATACTAATTTAGGCTCACAAATAACTCAAATCTCAAATGGTATTGAGTTAAAAGTAAGTAATGCACTCAATAGTCTTGACGGTCAAGAGATTATAAGTCGTATCAACTTAACTCCGGCAGGCACTAGAATTGACGGCAAATTATTGCACGTTACTGGTGCAGCGTTATTTGACGATAACATCATTACCAAGAAAATGCTGCAAGCCGGTTCGGTTACTGCTGACAAAATGCAAGTAGACAGCTTATCATCTATCACTGCCAATATTGGTGATTTAAGAGGCGGCACAATTACTGGTACCGTTATCAAAAATGCGTCTAATACGTTTAGCGTTGATGCTGACGGTAACATTAGAGGTGTAAATATTACTGGTTCAAGAATTGACGCCAACAGCGTATATGCTAATGGTGAGCCGTTAAAAAATACTAATTTTATGAGCATTCATGTAGTTAGTGGACAGAAAATAAACTTGCCAGCAGGATATAACTACGAACGATGTTTGTATTATTTAACGAACGTTAAAATGCGAGAGGCGGCTGCCTATAAAATATCAGGACGATATTTTAATGACTCAGATATGAACAAAATTCATGATTTCAACAATAGTTATTCTATGTACTGGAATAACAAACCAGGCGGCGGCAAGATTGATGATTTAGATAACGGACATTGGTTACATGGAGAACCTTTACAAAATAGAGTATTCTTTCCAAATGGCGACGCTCCTGAGGGTGGCACTTTCTCATTTGGTCGTGGCTATCCACGGAATAATGCAGCCAGCCAAAACAACAATGGTAAATGGTTCAAAGGTTGTGGAATAACTAAAGAGGGTTATTTCTATTATTTCTACAACGCCGGAAATTTTGGTTATTATGGTGAGGCTGATTTACTCATCGTTTCATTCTGGTAAGGGGTGTATATATGGATCTAGTTAAACGATTAAACGAGACGATACATATCGGCGAAGATTGGCGGCGAGCTTACACAATCACAGATGATATTGATATAAGCCGAGCCAGTGCCGTATGTAAGATACGTAGCAAGCAAGGTAAATTACTTTGGGAGGCTGAGACAGTAATAAACAATAAAACTATATTTGTTACTATCTCCAAAGAAACAACATTAGAGATTAACAAGATATACACTAAGGCCGTATACGATGTTTTTCTCACTCAAGATAATGTCTCTCATAAGTTAATTATGGGGGACATTACTATTATTCATGATATTTCTATGCATTAAAGGGGGTTCATTATGGCAGAAATAAACGCACTTCAAGAAATTTTGGTTACATTAGGTGATAAGCCATTGAATGTAAATGTAAATATTCCAGGTATTAAAGGGGATAACGGTCAAGACGGTCGCAATGGTGCTGACGGTTTAAGTGCATACGATATTGCACAATTAAATGGCTTTACAGGTACTCAACAAGAATGGTTGGAAAGCCTAAAAGCCGGTGCCGTTGCAGATGAGGCACGCACAATGCTATTAAGTGGCAACGTTTGGTGTAAATCTGCTGCAATTAGTGATGTATTGGCTGCAGTTATTTCTAATTTAGGGAAAGCGTTCCCACGTACTGGATTTAAACAGTTGAAAGTACCTAACGTATTACAAGGTCAACGTATTATCGCTGTGGAGGGCGAGCCTCATTACTTTGTTAAAGTTGCAGGCATGGAAACTCCGTTCGAGATTGACGATAATGGAACTGGATCCATCTCTATCGAGCCATTTGGCGTTGATGATATTCCTTTGACTTATCACAACTTTATTGGCGAAAAAGTAGGCGAAACTGTAATCGCTGGTATTCATGACAATACTAGAACACCAGACGACACTTATACAGAAAATGGCGTTAAATATGAGCTATTTGGTCGCAAGTTAGAAATTAATGTAACAAACTTTACTGGATATAATGCTCTTAAAATGCTCGGTAAATGGTTAGTATCTGAAATTGATAGTATCTTAATCAAAACGAGTCGGAAAGTGCAACCTCAAACAGGAAATGGCAGTTTTATAGATAAAAACGGCCATGCGATTGGAAATATTCCGATCATAGTGGAAACTCCTCAAAATGTTACATTCGCTAACGGTGATAATAATAGCACTCCGATTAAAATGGGTACGTTGCAATATGGTGTGTATGATGTTTGGTTCCAATCCTCTCGAATTGAATGGTCTGATAGCCAACATAAATATATTAGTGCAGGCGATGCAGTTGACCATCTATAATCTAGGGCAAAGGAGCGATAATGCAAGAATTAACAAATTTTCTATGCGACGCATGGCGAACACTTACAGAGTCATTCGCAATCAAAGCTTTGTTGGCGATAATAGCAGATGTAGGCATTTATATGCTAGGTCTTAAACACGTACAAGTTTTAGGTATATTCATATTGCTTGTCTTTTTAGATCTAATCACTAAATGGGCCGCTATTGGTTATCAAATGCTCATTGATATGGGAGCGAGCCCAGAGAATATTAGCGGCTATGCTAAATATATCGCTATTCCTGCTGCATGGGGCAAGGGTCTGATTAATTCAAAGCATATGAGAAAGCCATTTATAACAAAGATACTTACCTATTGCCTAGCAACCGGCGGTGCATGGTGCTTTGACTTCATGGCCGGTAATTATGCATTCGCAGTCAATCTTGTATGGTTGTATCTTGGATCCGTTGAATTTCTTTCTATATTGGAAAACATGCGAGACGGTGGCAATAGTACTATTGCAGGCTTATTGGAATTAGTTCAAAACAAGATTGATTTACTTTTAAAAAAATAAGGTGCTATAGGCCACACTTCCATTATTGGGTGTGGCTTTTGTATTTAGATTTTAGAAATAACGATAAAAATACTATGAAATTATCGTTAAAAGCAGAAAAAGAGGTGTATATAATGAAAATTGGTGCATATTTTGATGATTATGAGTTCGCTTGTAATTGTAATAGACACGAAGTCGATGAGAACGGCCATAACAAATTGGACCATATCATCGACAAGCGTTTAGTTGACTTGTTAGACGCAATTCGTGAACGTTTAGGGGTTCCGTTATATATCAATAGTGGTTACCGTTGCCCTGAACATAATGAGGAAGTAGGGGGCGTACCTAATTCTCAGCATGTAGAGGGTACGGCAGCAGACATTACATACGATGGCATTGATGTTGATTATCTTGCACAGATTGCCGAAGAATGTGGTGCCGATGGTATTGGCAAATACTATAATCAGGACTTCGTGCATGTTGATGTTAGGGGATACGCAGCACGTTGGAATGATCTTGACTAAATAAAGGGGCTATGTATGTATGAGAAAATCACGAACTACTTCAATGCGTTTAAATCTCAGATTACTATTAAGCGGCTTATTATTGGTTGTGGTTGTTTGTTGTTCCTCATTGGTGCATGCCAACTCATTGACGGCTACTTCACCGCAAGAGGAAACTATCAACGTGCCAATGACAAGTTGGAACGAACTCAAAGGGAACTTGATACAAGCAGACGCATTAATCAAGAGCTCAAACTTGTCATTGAACGAGGCTCAGACCTTAACCGCCAAGCAAGCGACCGAATTGAACGAACTGAAGATTATCAACGAAGAACGGAGCAAGGAATTGGCCGAGCTCAAAACTATCAACGAGAAACAGGGCGAAGAGTTGGCGAAAGCATCGGAATTAATAACCGAGCAAGCGAACTCATTGGAAACAGCCTCCGTATCATTGAACGAGTTGAAAGCGGAAATAAAGAATAATAAAAAGACAGAACAAAGGTTACGCCGGCAACGTGATACATGGGCAATTAGTAATGCTGCATTATTCCTTGCAGGTGTATTGCGTAGATAGACGGAGGTGATCCAATATCTCCTTACTGCATAAAGGTGGATATGCAGACAACTTTTGTTAGTTAAATATAGGGCACTTACTTTAACAGTAGGTGCCCTTATTTTTTTTGCAATAATTACGAACAAACGTTTGACTTTAACAAGAATAAATTATATAATGTAATCAAGATAAGAAGTGATTAAGCTACAAGGAGGCTTACAAAATGACACTACAAGAATTAAACAATATCTTGATTAAACAAAATCAACATCTAATGGTAGAAAAGTTCAGAACTGGTTATGAATGTTTTAGCATTCATACTAATAAACTATATGCGGTGGCAAACACTGTAGATGAATTATATACAAAACTTTTAAAAGCTAACTTGATTTACTAGGAGGACGAACATCATGGCAAAACGCATTCCGCTATCTTTCATTACTTTGGCAGTAGCAAAACAACTAACTACTACAAACCCTATGTACGATGCAATTTCTGATTTAATCTACATGATTGAACATGACAAAAGATATAGAACCTTAAAAGATAAACTACCTGCACTACGTAATAGATTGGTAGAAATAGACGAAGAATTAGGTTACGAATAAATGTTAAGATCTGGCTGCACTAAAGAGTGCAGCCAGATAAAAGGAGATAAAACCATGAAAACTAGAAAAGACGAATTACAAGATTTATTTATAGCAGTTAAAAGACATCTTTTACTTACCGGTAGAACTATTTCTACATCAGAAATGATTGCTAGTAAACTTGTTAAAGAGGCAGGGAAATGCAATACATCTATTGAGGATATTCGTAGAATGCGTGATGTGTTTTTATAGGAGGTTATATCATGAAAACAATTGAGCAAGAAACAAACGTAATTGAATTAGACAGAGCGTTGAAGTTGTACATCCGCCTACAGGCGGATGGTACAATAACCTCAGATGAGCTATCCGACATTCTAGTTCGCATCATAAAACGCAAATTGCAACTCGCTAAAATAACTACCTATAGAGAATTAACAACATATATTAATCATGTATATTCTCTATATATGAATGGTGAAATAACCGACACAGAATATGAAACAACAAACGTTATTATTGATGAGTATATAAAAAAGGCGTTCATATAGAGGTGGTATAATGTACAAAATAACAATGCTTAATGACTACGCTCATTACTTTAAAGATTATAGGTATATAGATAGTCAGACTATAATAATATATCCACAAGGGCATATTATTGATCTTGAAATGACTAGAACAGGAATTGAGGTTATATAATGGCAAATGATAGAAACTGGGGCGGTCTCCGAAAGGGGGCCGGAGCTCCTATTACTGTAGGTGCAGAAAATCGGCGGAAACAGCGAGTTATCTCGTTGAATGATAAAGAATATGAGACACTAAAAAAGATAGCCTCAGAACGGCAAATAAGCGTGTCAGAATTAATTAGAATTACGTTCAATCTTGATACGGCAAACGAAACGGCAGATAATAAAAATGAATAATCGTATTTAATGTAAAATAATATTATGTATAATCGCTTGGCTATGCTTTTAATGTGATATGTAATAGCATATTGAAAGTGAGATAGTAATAATCGTATAATTATATAGTTATAAACAAAACAGCCTATATCCTTGATACAAAAGGGGTTAGGCTGTTTTCGTCATATATACGGCAAAAATACTATCCAAATATGCTTGCTATGTGGTTCGTTGCTTGCTTTCTCATATCGTCTGAATAGTGTATATAAGTAGTCATAACCGTATTGAGTTTGTCGCCGAGTAAACTGGCTACAGTTTGAATGTCTACACCGTTAGCAAGTAGAGTGGTCGCATAGGTATGGCGGAAAGAGTGTATCGACTTATCCGGTAAATAGCGTTGTATCACTCTATTAAGTGGCGAACTGCGATTAGTCTTAAAAGGGAATAGACGTTCGTTACCTTTGCCGATATGCCATATTAACTCATCAACTAATATCTCAGGTATAGGAATAGTGCGAATACTATTACGGCTTTTAGGCTGACTAAACCCATAACCAGCATTACCTAGCCATGTCCATTGTTTTGAAATTGATATAGTATTATTAACTAAATCTATATCGTCCCATGTAAGTGCTAAAATTTCACCATATCTTGCCCCAGTATAACGTGCTATGCTGCATAAGAGATAATATAAGGGGTGCTTACGTTTAATGGCATACAGGAGCAAATTCATGTCATTTTGGCTAATTGTTGACGGTGAGTTATTACCTTTCGATTTGAAACGCTTAATTGCTGCACAAGGGCTATGGCTAATTATCCGATAAGGAGTGATAGCATAATTAAATATTGATTTTAAAAGTACCAGGCATAGGTTTTTACTTGCAGATGATCTAGGCAGTTCGTTTAGTAGTTGCATTATATCTTGATGAGTTATATCGCTAATAGCTTTATTCAAAAGCGACTGGCAATAACTATTTATAATGGTGCTATATGTTCTGCGTGTGTTTTCTGTAATGTTAGCTTTCTCGTTAATATATATATTGTAAAAGTGCAGGAATGTTATGTCGCTTTTACTACTATCAACCGTTATTACTGTACTTTTTAATTTATCGACAATCTTTAGGCCATACACCTTAGCAGCACGTTTAGTGTCAAAGCCTTGTTTTGACTTTTGACGCCATTTTCTGCCGTCTTTAAAAGATATAATGACTTGATAACCCTTATTTTTTCTACGTATTGTCATATTGTATTGCATAGTATCTCCGTTCATATGTTCGCTATAATAGTTATAAATTAAGCACCCATAAAAGGGTGCTTTTTCTATGTATGGCGAATATGTTCTATAAAATTAATATGATCTTGCTTGTCGTGGTCGCAATTAATGATATGCGATAATTCATGTTTATAAGTTGCTCGTTGCTGGTCGTATGAATGGTTAGCGTTCAGAACAATGGTATAGCTATCGTCCTCATTCTTTCTAACAAAACCACCGCAAGCAGCAGGCAGCTTATCACTAAATATTGTATTAATCAAAATAACTCTCCCTAGTCTTTTTGTAATAACGATTTAGTTATATTTATTATTGCTTGCATTTCCTCTTTGGATAAATTACGTTTTGCATTAAGTAATAGCCTTAACTCAGGGTCATTTTTAATCTCCTCAGCTAATGCTGCAACTTCAGGATCTGTATAATAACCATCTTGCGTAGGTACTGAACCAGTTAAAAGGTAGTCAATAGATACGTTAAACAACTTTGCAATATCTGTTAGCATATCCGTGCTAGGTGTACGAGCACCACTTTCCCATAGTGATACTGTAGACTTCGCTACATTTAATTTTTTGCCTAATTCCTCACCTGTCCAATGGTTATCTTTTCGCAATGTTTGTATGCGTTGTCCTAAAGTTTTCATATTGCATACCTCCTATAGCTATCATATTAAATTGTAAACAAAATGTAAACTTACAATATGCAAACTTTTATAAAAAGTTTATTTGACGGTATGCATTTTGTGAACTATAATTAGCTCATAAGAAGTTTACAGGAGGTAAACACAAGGAGGTGGATACATGAAAGAACTTTCTAAACTTCGCCAAAAATATGGTTATACACAATTAGAAATGGCTAATATGTTAGGCTTACATAAGTCTACATATAATCAAAAGGAAAATGGCAAAAGACATTTTAAACCAGATGAAATGGCTAAAATATACGATTTCTTTCGCCACCTTGATAGTCAGTTAAATATGCAGGATATTTTTTTATAATCAGAGTTTACTATACGTAAACATAGGAGAATGAACATGACACACAATGAAGTAAGAGAAAACCTATTCAAAGAATTATGGCAGCTTGAATTTAACCTAGTGTACGACATGAATGGCAAAGAACAGGCTTTGAAATGTGCAGACACTTTATGTAGCGACTTTGCAGACGCACCTAATAACGAACTTCAAAAGTTAATTGATGAATATAACAAGGAGAATTAATCATGAAGAAAACTGCAAAAGAGTTTTGGGACTTTACAAACATAGACCATGTGAAATATATGTTCGAGCATTTTGGACTGGTTCAAATCACAAAATGGGGTGAAACAGTAAAAGAATTCAATGAAACTGTAGCTCGTTTTGAACGTGCTGACAAAGATATTAACGAACGTTTAAAAAAGTACCCTGAAAAAACAGAGGATCTACAATGGAGTTTATCCCTTGTCAGAGAATACCTAGAAAGGTGTTACGAGGTCAAAAAGGTGCTTGGCTTATGAGTTTAGTTTATACCGTGAAAGAGGTTGCGGAACTCTTTCAAATATCTGTATCAGCAGTATATCAGCTCCGAGACGAGGGTAAACTAATTCAATTATCAGGCGTGCCAGGCGTCAGATTTAGTAAGGAGGGAGTGCATGCATTAGCTAAGTATGACAAAGAGTTTACGGCAACAAAATATGCCGAGTTAGTGGCTGAGAATGAACAGCTAAAAAGGGAATTGAAAGAATTAAAAGCAAGCATACGAACTACTACAGCAGGTATGCTGCAACTCATGGAGGTGTAAAGAATGAACATGACTTATCGAGAAAAAAGAGAATTGAGACGAGCAAATGCGTTACCTCAATTCGCAGATATTGTAGAGGGCTTTATCGTTGGAGCAGTATTCCTGTTCGTAGTAATGAGCATTCTCACATGGTGGGTTACAGGCGAGGTGTTGGTGAAATGGTAAAACGTTGCTATCACTGCGGATACAAGCTCACACCAGCCACCACTTATAGCCTATTTAACACAGGCATTGGCAAGGTGGTTGCCGTATGTAAAGATTGCCACACATCTCATTTACGAATGAGGGCAAGACAAAGAAAAAAGGCCGCCACTCAATATTGAGTAACAGCCCTTAATTAAATTAACCAACTTTAATATACATTGTATTTCTTATTTCGTAAAGGGGTGTTAAATGGCAACCAAGCAGGCACTTATAAATAATTCTTATTCCGATGAATGGTATACGCCAGCCGAGGTGGTTAGGACAATGCTTAAAGTATTCCCTCCTAAAACTGGAGACAGGATATTATTGCCGTTTGACACCGTTGAAAGTGAGTTTACGAAGATCATTACTTCAGAATATGACAAACATGCTATATGGGGCATACGAGATTTCTTAACTAAGCATTATGAGTTCGATTATCTCATTACTAACCCACCTTATAGCATAAAGGATAAAATCATTGAACGTTGCATTGATCTTGGCAAGCCCAGTGTATTGTTATTGCCTATAGATACACTGGGGGGGGTACAAAGGCATAAATTATTCCACCGTACACGGATAGGTGTATATATACCTACTAAGCGAATTAAGTTTACAAATGTTGCAGGCGACAACTCTAAAACGCCTGCTTATCACAATATAGTTTTATTTTTAAATGCTAAACAAAATAGTATCAGCTTTGAATATGAATATAAGGAGACATAACATGAATACTTTCACTATTGAATTTAAAGGCCCTAAAGATCTAGCAAAAAAGATTGCTGAGTATAACGAATTAATGAACCCTAAATCTATTGAGGAGTTAGCGGTCAATGTGGTAGAGGAACCAAAGAAAGAGATTGAGCCTAAAAAAGAAACTGCACCAAAGGTAGTCGAAGAAACTAAGCCGGAACCTGTTGAGGTGGTAGAACCAGTCGAGGAAGTTGCAGAAGTTCCTGTTACAAACTTCGAGGGCGAGCCTGTAGAGGCTAAGGCCGAAGAAGTTGAGGAACCTGCAGAAAATGAGTTAGACGTAGACACTGCAGAAGTCGACCCACAAGTATATTGGAATGACTTCAAAGACTGGCTCAAACATGTAGGTGCTGAGGGTGTGAAAGCTGCACTCGATGTGTTCCGCAATCATGGTGTGAATGGCAAGCCTAATTCCGGTGATTTAACACCAGAAATTATGCAAGAACTCAATGCGTTAATGGGTAAATAGGAGAATGACAACATGGCGAATGTAAATAGTTTTAAAAATGTAATAGATAATGTAACACCTCAAATTGAGGTGTTACAAAAGGCAATCGAGTTGGATCCATCAAACACTATTGAATATCAACGTGCAATCGATTTTTGTGAAACAAACATTTCTGTATCTAAAAGTATCATAAAGGCCATTAAGTTGGTTGAAAAAGAGGCTAAGAAAGCAGATAAAGCTGAGGAGCCAAAAGAGGAAGCTCCAAAACCAACTAAAAAGAAAACCAAAAAAGAGGAACCTAAAAAGGTAGTAGAGGAACCTCAACCAGCCGTAGAGGAAACTCCGGAAGATATGTTCGATATGTTTGATTAAAAGGGGCGAATGTCATGGAGGTATTAGCGAGAACATATATCCCTAGAATGTTTGATAGTGTGATATTGGAAAGTAGCTATGATGCAGCTTATACAACTATATATCATACTGACTGTAATTTTACGTTCGGTGGAAAATGGAAACGTAAGTATAACTATAGCAACGGTTATACAACTGCTGCGAAGTATTTTACTTGTCCAAATTGTGGCTATCATAGCGAGCCATACAGAGACAAGGTATTACATATAGGTGATGAAAATCACCTCATACCACTAAACATTTATGCAGAAGTAGTTGAGCTCAAAGACTGTATCGATTTACGTATCAGCTATAAAGCTATATCAATGCGATTGGACGGAACCTCTATTGATGAGGGAACACGCAAAGAGGTATTACGGTTTGACTTTAAGAAAAAGAAAGCCATTTACACTGACTACAATCGCCAAAAGTATGATCTAACTACTAGATATATTCGAGAACACTATTTCATGGAGGTCTTAAAATACTTCGGCAAGTCTTATGCTATGCATAGCATTAACAAAAAGCCTTTGAATGATTTATTCAGAGTGTTACGAGTAGCGTTCCAAAAGCGTTTATTGGCTACCTATGGTTATAGTGCAGCCGATGTGTATATATCACCCTCCGCTAACGAGGAGGGTGGATATTTCTTTACGATGCTATTAAATATGGCATTAAAGATTGCTGCACCAGATATGCCTAGCATAGCGTATATACATCGCTGTGCATCGTATTGGAATGATAGCCATTTATATAGCAGAGTTATCAATATTCCTATTGGTGATAATGTGTTCGAGCTAACCAAAAAAGGAATGAACTTCCAAGAGGCCATGCGAGTTGTAAGCAAATCTCCTGACAGTCGATCTTTACGCAGGGCGATGGCAAATAACCCTTTGGCAGTTTGTATGTCTGAGGTGTTAAAGCTATTCAACGATGAGAACATCAGACGAACTATTATGACACTAAATCGATATGGTGTTCCAGATTGCGATATACAACGTTATAGCGGCAAAGTGCAACGTGCTAAGGACATAAGAAAGTCCATGAAGTTACACATCAATGGTTCAAAAGAATTTTGGCAAGTAATGATTGCTAGATATGGCGAGCCATCTGCATTGCGTTGGATATTATCCGAAGACTTTAGGGACATCGAAGACTGCGTCAGAATGTATTCCGAGCTAATACTTAAATACCGAGATATGTTCTGGGGTAAAAGGTTCAAACTAAAAGATTTACACGCCGAGATTATTAATATCTATAACAAGCAGGAGTATGGCGATGTTAATTTGCCTAAGGTACCTGAACTAAATGCCAATGTAAACGGCATGCACTTTATGGTACCTAAAACTGCAGCCGATTTAATGATGATAGGAAAGGAGCTTCGAAATTGTGTTGGATCTTATAAAGATAAAGTTATGCGAGGTGCTGCAGCTATTGTTGTTGTTACAGACGATGACATGAAACCGCTTGCATGTCTTGAATTGGCAAAAGGCGATGAGAAGTTCACAAAACTGGTACAAGCCAAATTATTTGGCAATCAATGTGTATATAAAGACAAGGCCATTAATAATAGCGTACTTAAATGGGCCAATCAATTAGAAATTGAACCACGCACGATTGACGTGCAGGCACAAGTTAGCTAAGGAGAACATACAAATATGAAATTATTAAAATTGAAATTGCAAAATTTCAAAGGCATTAAAAATAGCGAGTTCGACTTTGGTGGTATAAATGCCACCATCTATGGCGACAATGCTACTGGCAAAACAACAGTATTCGACAGCTTGTGTTGGCTATTGTTTGGCAAGGATAGTTTAGACCGTGCCGACTTTGAAATTAAAACCCTTGAAAATGGTGAGCCTATTCATAAAGTTAACCATGAAGTCGAGGCAGAATTCCTAAACGACGATGGCAATAGCTTCACTTTAAGACGTGTTTATCGTGAGAAGTATAGCAGCCCACGTGGTGGCGACACAAAATTAACTGGACACACTACGGACTACTTCGTAAACGATGTGCCAATCAAAGAAAAGGAATACAAGCAATATATTAATGATGTTATTGCAGAGGACGTATTTAAGTTAATCACCAACCCTCTATATTTTAATGAGCAGTACTCATGGCAAAACCGCCGTAAATTATTGCTAGAAATTAGCGGAGATATTAAGGACGATGAAGTTATTAACAGCCGTTCTGAGCTTACACGCTTGGCCGAGTTATTGAATGGCAGAACTGTTGACGAGCAACGCAAGATTGTTGCTGCAAAGAAAACTGCCATTAATAAAGAATTGGATATGATCCCAGTTCGTATTGATGAGGCTTTAAGAAATAAAGCGGATATAACTACAAGCCAAGATAAGCTGACAACTGATATTGAAACCTTAAATAAATCTATTAATGAATTGGAGAACCAAAAGGCAACTATTGTTAATGGTTTTAGCTCCACAGAAAAGCGTTCAAAAATCGATGAAATTGGCCGTCAGTTGAAAGTAAGACAGTCTGAGGTGTTATCTATCTATAACTCAGAAAAGCAACATAAACGAGGCGAATACGAGGCTTTATTGACGCAATTAAAAATCATCGAAAGTGAACACGATAGATACACCGATAGGGCGTATGACTTGGCCAAAGATATTGAACGAGAAAGTAAGCGAATTGAAACCTTGCAGGCTGAGTTTGACACCTTTAACGCTCAAGAGTTTAACAAAGAGGCTTGCCCCACCTGTGGACAACCTTTGCCGGAAGATAAGCAAGCCGAGTTAGAGGCTGCATTCAATTCTGAAAAGGCTGCAAAGTTGGAGGAATGGCAATCACTAATTGAAAGTGCAAAAAAGCTAAAAGCCAACTATGAAGAACAGCGAGAAGTGTTACTAGTAAAAGCCGACGGCCTTACTAAAGAAATTGAGGCAAAAACAAAGGCTTATGAAAGTAAGTTCAAAGAATATGAAAGCTATTTAGAACCTAATATTGAAGATGATCCGGACTATAAGGAACTAAAAGCCGAATTATTCTTACTTGAATTAGATGAGGGTGAAGAGGCTGACGACAAAGAAGTGGCACGGCTTGATGATGAAATAAAAGCAGTCAAAGAAAAGCGTGCAGCATTAGAAACTGAGCTCAACAAATACACATTAAATGCTGACATTCAAAAACGTGTGATTGAACTTGAAAGCCAACAACAAAAACTAGCAACCGAGAAGAATTTACTTGATGAAACATCTTTCTTAATTGATGAGTTCGTCAAAGCAAAGGTGGATATGTTAGAAGAAAGTATCAACAGTCATTTTGAATACGCTCGCTTCAAAATGTTTAATGTATTGGTGAATGGCAACATTGAGGAATGTTGCGAAACCACTTATAAAGGTGTTCCATACCGTAGCATGAATAATGCAGCTCGTATGAATGTAGGGCTCGACATTATTAATGCATTAACTAAGTTTTATAATGTTACTGCTCCAGTCTTTATTGATAATGCTGAGGCCGTAACAGACTTTATTAAATGTAACAGCCAAACAATCAAATTGGTTGTAGACGCTGATTTTAAAGAATTAACTATGATCTAACAACGGAGGTCGATTATGTCAAAAGAAGTTGCTATTAAACAACAATCGTTACCAGGTTTTCAAAGTGCCGAGGGCTTTGAATTGCTGCAACGGCAAGCAAAAATGTTTTGCGGTTCGTCTTTAGTACCTCAACAATTTCAAGGCGAGCAAAACTATGGAAACGCTATTATCGCTTTGGAAATGGCACAACGCATGAACGCATCACCTTTAATGGTTATGCAAAATTTATATATCGTATATGGCAACCCAGGGTGGTCCAGTAAATTCTTGATAGCTACATTCAATCAATGTGGTCGCTTTGAGGCTATCAAATATAAAGAAACTGGCACCAAAGGAACAGACAGCCAAGGTGTGATTGCCTATACAAAAGAAAAGGGCAGCGATGAAACTATCTACGGCCCAGAAGTTACTATATCCATTGCCAAGCAAGAGGGTTGGTACGACAAAAAAGGTAGTAAATGGAAAACGATGCCAGACCAAATGTTGCGTTATAGGGCTGCAGCATGGTTGATCCGTACAACTGCTCCTGAGATTTCAATGGGGTTACAAACTACAGATGAAATTATCGACGTTGAGGGCAAAGTCAGTGATGTAATGGACGACGTTATAACTACTATTGAACATAATGCCAATAGCGAAGTGATTGACATTGAACCTAATGAACCAGCTTTTGTCGATGCTGAGACTGGCGAAGTATTGAACGCCGATGCAATGTTCAAATGATTAACATCGAATGTTTTGGTAGCAGTTCCGCTGGCAACTGCTACCGTATTAAATCAAGCGTAAATGGCGATGAATTATTGCTTGACGTAGGTTTACCTTTCAAAACTATTCAAAGGGCATGTAGGTATAATTTTCTCCACCTATTGGGTGCCATAGTTACTCACCAACATGGCGACCATTCAAGGGCCGTGGCTGATATGTTAAAACTTGGGCACAAGATATATATGTTACGAGAAACTGCCGATGCATTACATGTAGTGGACGAGCATTCGTGGGTTGAGATAACTCCTAGGAAGTCTTTCAAACGAGGCGTATTTACAATATTGCCTTTTGAGTTACAACATGATGTGCCTAATGTTGGCTATCTTATTTCAGATGGCGAAGAGAAATTGCTATATATCACAGATACTTACTACTGCAAGTATACTTTTAAAGGTGTAAATCACATATTAGTTGAGTGCAATCACTCTTATGAATTACTGAATAAGAAAGTCGAGCAAGATGAGTTGAGCAAGCAACGAATGGAGCGACTTATTCAATCTCACTTTGCACTTGAAAATGTCATAAAATTTTTGCGGTCTATGGATCTATCACAATGTAAGGCCATACATCTTATACATCTATCTAATGAGAATTCAAATGAGGTTGAATTCAAGAAAGCGGTGCAAGCTGCAACAGGGAAGTTAGTTATTGTACATCAAGAAAAGGGGTGCTAATTATGCGAGTAAAATTTGATGTATTTATCAGAGCGTTGGAGGAAAAGAACCTCACACTTATGGAGTTTAGCAACAAGGCTCAAACTATTCCACGTGCTTTGGTTTTATATCTAAGTGGCAAGCCTATTACTTTTGACAAAAAGCGTTTTATGTGGGCCGATGTGTTAGGTGTTAAGCACGACGATTTATTTTATTAAGGGGTAAGCGATGGCAAAAGATACATATTATTTCAGCCATGATGTAAACGCCAGTAATGATCCGAAAATTATTGTAATGAAAGAATTGTGCGGAGTGATTGCCTATGCTTGGTGGTGGATATTAATCGAGCAGCTAGCAACACAAGAAGAATACAAACTGCCTATGGATAAAATCACTTTTACAGGTCTTGGCATTGCATTTGGAATGAAGCAAAACGAAGCAAATGCTTCAAGCAACGAAGCAAAAGGAAGCATAACGAAGCAAGCTGAAGCATACGTAAATTTGCTTATTAACGAGTGTGAACTACTGGAAACGGACGGCGAATACTTCTGGTCGCCATCACTCATCAGACGAAATTTGCTTCGTAAAAAAAAGCGTGATGAAATATCCCAGAAACGTAGTGAGGCTGGGCGTTTAGGCGGTCTTAAAAGTGGAAAGACACGAAGCAAAACGAAGCAAATGCTTCAAGCAAACGAAGCAAACGAAGCAAACGAAGCTAAAGGAAAGGAAAG
>ENA-OWND01000955-OWND01000955.1-metagenome-genome-assembly--contig:-NODE-955-length-18526-cov-33.358183_pt1 | contig 18526 bp, 17 predicted proteins | sample MGYA00245342_ERZ651119 | MGnify/ENA primary metagenome ERZ651119 (study PRJEB26857, sample SAMEA4031756) | metagenome | biome: human; feature: oral; material: saliva | place: Philippines | collected 2014...
TAAAAGATGAGGAAGACAAATATGAAGACATTCCGCCTATTTATAATTTTGGTTCTGATAGGAAAATGGAAGTTATTCTAAGTCGGAATTTCAATCGTATAGAAACTGATATTGAAAACATGATAAATGAGCTATTACCTAAAGGTGTAAATATCAGCTCTTAATGAAAGTTTGGAGATACGACACTATATAAATGAGCATAACAATTATGATTATATTACCAGTGGGATTTTCAAGGTGACCATAAAAGGTTATTACATCTATTATTCTAAAGGGAACTATGTGCTTATGCATTGCAGTTTTACTATTTACCAATAATCATGAAAATATTTTGTATATTTGACGTGAGCACTTGTTACAGATGGAAGAAGCTCATTATTATATTCTTAAAGTTAAAATTATGATTTTAATACTAGCCATTGTCATCGGATTCTGTTTTGGCAAACTGATGGGTAAATTAATAGTCAGCACAATGTGTTTGATTATCTTAGCTTTGCGATGTATTTTTAAAGTTATCTTTAGTGCCGTTTCTTGGATAGGAAGTCTTATCTCTAACGTTATTTGTTTTTTTCATAGTATGGTATGTAGAGCTTATCAAAAATACTAAAAAAGCTATTAGGTAGATACTTTTTATCCCTTATTATATGGATTTTTAAGTGTTCTAATATGTGGCTTTTATTAAGAAACTCCTTTTATAAGAGATCAATTTCTCTTATAATATCAATCGTTAGATAAGGGTAATAGTGTACTTAATTCTTCTGAGAATTTATTGATTTTTTATCTCACATAAGACAACTTACAACGATTCACTTATCCTTTTTACTTTTGACAAATACTTTGGATCTTCTGCATATCCGATCTTGTCGAGAAACTTGTAGTAATCTCCTCCCCTATACTTGTACTGTATATAGTCTTTATAAGCTTTTACAGACTCTTCCCAGTTTTTGAAACGATAATATGACCCATCAGAGGGTCTTCGCAAGCCAAATAAGTTATTATAATTAACACAAATATTAGATGTAAAGTATCCTGTTTCAAGAAGAGCTTGTGCAATAACAATCTTAGGGAAAATAATTCCATTTCTATCTAAAGCTAAATATAAGTTACTGATATTTAGCTCTTTATTAGGATGTGACCCAAAACGCATGAGTTCTATTTTATTACGAATTTCAGTTATTTTTTTGTTTAAACAAGCTATGAAAGATGCAGGATTTAAACTTCTCCCATTAGATGACAATTTCACATGTAGATGTGGTCCTGTAGATCTTCCTGTATTTCCGGATATTCCAACAATTGTACCAGCTTTAACGGAATCTCCTTTTATAACGTTTATAGCATCTAAGTGACCATATAAACATTGTATGTGTCCATGTTCAAGGACAACATGATTACCATATCCACTATTACTATGTATCACCTTTAATACACGACCAGGCAACATAGAATAAACGTAGTTCAGATTACATTCTATATCAATGCCATCATGAAAAGAATAGCAGTTTTTGAATGGATTTTTTCGAAGTCCGTACTTTGAAGTTATATTGATATAATCCAGAGGTAGACAGATTTCTAACCTATTTCTTATCAAGCTAAACAGTAGACTATCTCTTACATTTATAAAGAGTGGAAAACGCTTTTTTATAGTGACTTTTTGCTCAATATCTTTTGAAATATTCTCTGTGCTTTCTTGTTGTTTTTTTCTTTCAATTTTTCCTGTTTTTAGTGAGTCAAGATAAGCATAGAAATATTCCTCATCGTATATTTCTTCATCTTGTAAAATACCATTATTTATATATCCTCCCTTTTTGATTGTATAAAACTGTGCCCATGTTGATAGTGGGAAAAGTACGAAACAAATAGTTCCAAATATAAGCGATTTTACTTTCATCTTAGAATGTTTTTTGCTAAATTTGAATCAAAATTACAACAAATAAATTGATATGGCTGTAGTGAAACAATTTTTGGAAAAAGAGATTCCATACGGAAAGCTAGCCAATATTGGCATAGATAAATACAAAGCTCTTTCTATGCCCAAAGAATTATTGGATACTTTTATGAGTGGAAGCATTACTCCTCTGATACAAGCTCAGGTTCGATCAAAAAGTGGTACTATCTATGAGGTCCCACTGAAGCTACAACTTGTGCATAATAATAAAGGAGATGTAGAACTTCTTACCTACCCAGTTAGAAAGAATATTCCACGTGATAATACTCTCAGCGAAATAGAGCGAGAGCATCTTCAAAAGGGGGGTGTAATTCGTAAAGAAGTTAATGAGGAAGGCATAAGACGAATGCAATTTATTCAGCTAGATAACGAAACCAAGTCCCTAATTAAGTGGAGCTTAAATGGCAAACATCTTTCTGAAAGAATAACTCAGATGGAGAAAATTAATGATATCCAGCTGGGTATAAATCAAAAAAATGCTATAAAAGAAGGTAAAGCGATTGAGCTGGAGGTTGGTCATGAAAAGGTTTCGGTAGGTGTTGACCTTAAGGAGCCACAGGGCTTTAAGATCGTAAAAGGAGACTTGTTTGAATGGGAACGACAACAAAAGATAAAGTATGATATTGCCAATGATGGTTTTATGGGTTATGTACTTACCGATCAGAATCGTTGGGAATACAAGCAAGTCGTTAATAAGTTACAACATAAAGAACAAAACCAAAATGTAAAAGAAGAACGTAAAACAATAAAAGGGATAAAGCTTTAGCAATAAATATCCTATTAGTCATACTATTATAGTCCGATATTATAAAGGACTTTTTTATAAATTAAAGACCCTTGATAGGGACACTTTAATACATTATACCGAATTAGTTGACAGTCGTCTTCTCGGTAGTCTTTAATATATTCCCCAGTTTTAAAGACTGATATTCAAGGAGCATAGAACGTTATTTATGCCCAGAGAAGACTATTCTCCTGTCACAGGGGGACAATCATTTTATAACAATTTGTCTTGTCTGAAATCATCAAATATTTCAGATAGGAAAGAATATGTCTATACCCTTACAAAGTATCCGTATGGTATAGATACACAGCCTAAACATGGTTTTATTCGACATCAAGAATCTGGAACCGTATTTGGGCAGGTCGTATTTGACCGTATTCTTACTTCTGACCAATGCAAGTATTATGCTTTACGTCCTGACACTTACTATTTTAGTCTTGTAGGCAAAACTTTTATTCGTATTGGTGAGAAAAATAAAAATGTGCTTCAAAGTCTTTCAATTGAAAGTTACGATTCAAACACTGGGCTATTTCAAGTTACAAAAATATTTATAGAAGGTAAGCAACTGCTTTCATGGCTAAACTGGCACGATATGGCAGAATTTCTTGAAAGCATGGAATGGATACCTTCTCTTCATAAACATAACAAACTAAGTAACTTATGAACGCAAGTGTAAAGCCGTCGGTGGAGCAGGAAAAAACCGTTCAGAAAAAGTCAAAGACCAGTTCTGATAAAAAATCTGCCAAGGGAACAGAAGTATTCTACTCTTCAGTAGCGTATTTACAGTCTAGTGAAATCCTAAAAGATATTGATAACTTACGTAAAAGAGGGCACCTAAATAAACTGTTAAACACAGTCTCAACTTATGATCAGAAAGACTCAGTAGAACTGAATCGTACATACAAATCCCCTTTACAAAATAAAGGAGATCAACTTCTGCGTGAAAACAAAGGATATGCAGTTGTTTACAATAGCTCTGTTGGTGGTACTTATGAGGTGTATCGTAAGGTGCCAGAATCCGTTTTGAGGAAGTCAGTTGAGCGTTATGGGCTACCTGATAATGCGACAAAAGAAGTAAAGCTGTTAATTCAGGCAGATAAAAAAGAAAAAGTCAAGGTTGATAACAAATTATCAACAAAAGATTTAATTGCGACTTCAGAGCAACAACAAAAGTTTATTGACGAGATTAAAACCGCTATGGGTGGTTTAAGAATGGTTGTTCTCCCTGATTTTGGTACAAAGAAAGGTGTTGTTGCAGGAACAGACGAAGATAAGGGAGTGTCACTAAACCGAGTCTATGCTTGGAATGATAATATTTCATTCGCAGGTTCTGTTCCTGGGGACGATAACAAGAAACGTAGGTATTATCATCCTGAGAATATACGCCCAGAGTTCTATAACTATCTTATCTCAGAAGTTAAGAAAATAGCAGCACCACAGCTTATTACCGAAAACGGACAGAAAGTCACCTCAGCCGACCTCTTTGAATCACCAAAGCAAGAAGGGAAATATCTCTTCTATGCTCGGCTAGATGGTATTGGACTCCATCCAAAGGCTGTCAGTGAACAGGATGTAGATGCTTTTATGAAACATGAACTCTCTGTTAAGGATATGTTTGCCAAGTATTATCCTAGTAAAATGGCTAAACAGCTTGATAAAGATGAGTTTGATAACCTAAAATTATCTGATGGAAGAGAACTTAGCAAAGTTAGAGTCTATAAACAGCGTGAAGAGGAAAAGTCTCATTATGGGAAATATATGCTCTATGCAGAAATGGGAGACAAGCGTTTACATGCTACACCACTTCAACAGAACTTACTAGATGCATATTTTGATAAGACACAAAGCAAGGGTCAAATTGCTGAAAAGGTGCTCGGTGAACAACTCCATTTGAAATCAGCATACGAAAAATACAAACTCCCCGAAGATCTTCCTGTTCAGGAAGTCCGTGTTAGAAAGGTTCCCGATGGGGGGTGGCTTATATCCGCTAATTTAGGAGAATTAGGCCAAACTGCAGAGCGAAAGGTCTCAAGCAATGATTTGTACTCACTTTTCAAATCTCAAACAGCTACAAAGGAGCAACTAGGAGCTAAATATCTTATGGAAGATATTAAGAGTCTTTTCCAAGGTAAATCAATAGAACGTAATCACAGTCTAAAAATATAGTAGCTTACGGCAATAAGCTTATATATCAAGATAATAGACCTTTTCAACCTAATTAGCTCTTTGTATTTCAACACTTTACGTTAGAAATAATTTTCTCTCATATTAACATAACATAGAAAGATATGGAATTAAAATCTTTTGAAGAATTAGAACGACTAAAACAAGAAGGAAGAATCGGATGGGTAGAATTTCTTCTTCAAAGTGAGTATGGTATTAGCTACAAGCAATGGCTAGAAGATAGAGGTGCGGAACCTGATGAGGATAATGCTGAATTATTCCTAGAACAATCAGATGCATCTTTTTTTGAGAATCAAGACCTTTATATGTAAGTGTTATGGCATATCAGAAGAATTATAGTGCACAAGCTAACAGTGATAAAGCCATAGATGCTTTTACTGAAATGATAATCTCACGTTTATCAGAAATCAAGGCAAGTAAATGGAAGAAAGGGTGGATTGGCGGCAGTGTTTTTCAGGGCTTACCACAGAATCTTAATGGAAGGAATTACTCAGGAACTAATTCTTTGTTCCTGTTTATGGATACCGCTATGAATGGCTATGCCGCTCCTGTCTATATGACATTCTTACAAAAAGAGAAGGAAGGCTTGCGACTAAAAAAAGGTGCACAAGCTATGCCTGTTGTTTATTGGGATATGAGCATAAAGGATGCTGAAGGTAAGAAGGTTTCTCTTTCTGACTACAAAACAATGTCAAAGGAAGAGAAAGAAAAATGTGATATTCGACCATTTCTTCGCTCTTTCCGGGTCTATAATATCGACCAGACTAACATGCAAGAAGTCAACCAAGAAAAGTACAATAATATTATTGCACGTTTCAAAAGTAATATAGTTTCAGACGTTCAAGGAATGTATAAAAATAATGCTTTAGACCGAATGTTTGAACAACAGGAATGGCTATGTAGAATTATACACGACCAGCCTTCTAGTCGTGCATATTACAGTCCATCCAAGGATATGATTGTTATTCCACAGAAAGAACAGTTCAAGACAGGAAAAAAAGAAGAAGATATTTTTAAGGATGGAATGGAATATTATTCAACGGCATTGCATGAAATGGCTCATTCTACAGGAGCAGCAAAACGGTTGAATCGTAATCTGGAAGGTCGTTTCGGTGATCCTAAATATGCCAAAGAAGAACTTGTTGCAGAACTATCTGCTGCCATGGTTGGAAATACTATGGGATTTGATAGACGTATAGAAGATAACAATATAGCGTATATTGATAGCTGGCTTCGTACACTTCGTGAGGAGCCTCGTTTTATAGTCTCCGTTATGGCTGACGTTAACAAAGCTTCAACTTTAATTCTCGAAAAAGTTGATGAACAGAAACTTGCTTTGGGTGAGAAGACTTTTCTAAATGACAGCAAGGATACTGATATGGATTTAAATAAGTCTGCTGAAATAATTATTCCAAAATGGAATGTCTTAGATAATGACAGGCCCTATACAAAGCAAGATGTCAGTGACTATACAACACTTTTAGAAGCCACTGTTACAAAAGTGAAAGACAGAGTCTCTGATGCACGTATTTTAGAAACTGAAAATGGCTTTAAGTTTCTTGATTTCAAAATTGACGGTAAAAATATAGAGTACCCTGAAAGAGAACTTCCGAAAGAGCTTCGTGTATGGATTAGTAATGTACCTACAGAGACCGAAAGCTTACGGAAAAATGGAAATATCAACGTGCTTCATAAAGGTGATAACATAAATCTTGTTGCTGCACTTGTATATGCTGATGTCATTTCAAAACAGAATGTTCAAAATACAGTAGAGACACCTAAAATAACAGCAGGAATATACAAACAAAATACAGGTTCTTATGTTGTGCGTGCGTCTGTAGATGGGAAAGAACTAGAACAAAAGACCATTGACAATAAGACTGCAGCTTCCTACTTTAAGGCAAAGGATATCACCACAAAAAATCAGATACTTTCAAATATTGTTAGGGAAAATTATGGAGACATCAAACTTCTTCCTCACATTACACAACAAGTTTCAAAAGGATTAAAAAGATTATAGCCTATGAAAGAGTATCAGATGGATTTCAAAGCATTGAAGTCAAAAGTAGGAATAGATGATATTGCCATTAGTTTAGGTTATCAGATTGATAGAAAAGCTGGTTTAGGGAGATATGTAGAATTTGTCCTTCCAGACTCTGCAGGAGGTAGAAAAGATACTATCATCGTCAGTCATATAAATGATAAGGCTAGGCAAACCTTTTTTCGTCGTAATGGACAAAGAGGTGATGTTATTAGCCTTATTCAGGAAAACATAAATTCATTTGGGGTTACGGGTAGAAATAACTGGGATACGATCAGCAGAGTTATGGCAAAATTTGCTAATGAACCTGTTGAGAATAAAGTTTCATCTTACCTTCATCTTAATAAAGAAGGTAATCACTTTGATCCTAAGTTATATCAGACAGAACCTATTATGAATGATTACAAAAACGCTCAATATATATTTCGGCAGCGAGGAATAAAGAAAGAAACCATTGAAACTTTTGGTCCCTGGATTCATAAGGTTAAGGATACTCGGCTTAACAACGACTACTTTAACGTAGGCTTTCCTTATCGTCGCCCAGGTTCCGACAAAACTGAAGGTTATGAGATTCGGGGATATGGAAGTTTCAAACGAAAAGCTCCTGGCACAAATTCAACCACGGCTGCCTGGATAGTTGACTTTTCGAAGAATAATAATCCTCATGATATCAAAAATGTCTATTTTGCTGAAAGTGCCTATGATATAATGTCTTTTTATCAGTCCAACAAAGCTAAGCTAGCAGGGGAATTAGACAAGTCTGTATTTGTCTCTATTGGAGGAACTTTCTCTAATCAGCAAGTATCAGGTATTATGGATTACTATTCTCATGCACGTGCTGTGGACTGTTTTGACAATGATATTCCTGGGCGTATCTACGGAATGCGAATGGTCGGTGTTGTAGAGAAGATACCACTTAATATCATTCAAAGTGAAAACTCTATTAAAGTGGAATATAATGGGAATGAATATATTTTTGACTCTCAGAAAGCATCTTTGAATAGTCTACGTGCTTTTATTGCTTTCAAACGTGATTTTGACGTAGAAAAAGCACCCTCGGCTTTTAAAGATTGGAACGATGTGGTTTTGAATAAGCCTTCCTCAACGATACAAACAAAAAGTAAATACGAGCGTGATGAAAATCTTCAAGAAAAAAGGATAAGAAGGATCAAGATGTAAGTTTATGGATATTTCTATTAGACCAGATTATAGAGAGTTCTTTGCAGAGAATACAGCTAGTATTTCACTGCTCACAGTCACTTTCATAGCTATACCTTTCATAGAGGATTTTGGCAATAACTATGTACAGGTAGGAACCCTTTCCTGTTTTAGCTTGTTGGTTATTCTGTTAGTATACAGATATATTATGCTTACTTCTGTTGTGTGGATAATGGCCGATAGAACAATATTCCAAATCTGTGGAATTTCATCATCCAAGACGAACTATATTGAACTGTGTCGTGTAATTGACTACAGTGAAACACAGACTGTCTTACAGAAGTTATGGAAAGTAAAAACCATTACTATTACTTCTACAGGGAAAACAAATGGAATATTAAAGATACATGGTGTTAAGGTCAATATGCCTATTATAGAACTCATTCGTAATCGGGTAGAAAAATGCAAACAAACAAAGAAAATATATGAAATTACAAATAATTAGATTCGGGATTATCATAGTCTTATTTGCTAATGCATTGTCTACATCTGCTGGTGTCATTCAGGTAGATCCAGCGTTAACAGGTGCAATTACAGCTCAGATGGCAGCTTTAAAACAAATATATTCAAAGAGAGAAAAGACTCAAAATAAGATTATAGCTGCAGAAGGTGCTGTAACAGTTGCTCTTGATAGGATGCATAAAGTAGAGGATAAGGTTTTGGGATATATGGCAAACGTTCAAGGTGCGTTTCAAAATCTTTATCAGATTAAGCGTGCTGCTGAATTAGTAACAAAAGAAATTCCTTCAAATATGAATAATGTTCGTAGAGCCGTTAATCTTGGTGGGTTTCAAGGAACTTTTCTATCAGCTGTTGTCGGTAGTGAACTAAAAGATATGACAATGGATATGATGAGTCTGTACCCATTCTTGGAACAACTTGTTACTAGTGGGACTTATAATTCTAAAGAATTTGATTCCAATGGTAACATTATCGACAAAAGGAATAAAGTAAATCTTTTAAACTCTGCAGAGCGATACTATATCTGTAATACTGTTGTCAGTAAATTAGAAAACATAAATACCTCACTATATCTTCTGGCATGGGAAATTCAGACTATGCGGTGGCGGGATTTATTTTTCAAACTCGACCCTGAAGGCTGGGCTACAGTTATGTCAGGCAAAAATATAGTGGATGGGGTTGTCAGCGACTGGAACTATAACTTGCGAAAATATAACTAAACTATCGAATAATTAAAAGAACTTTAATGGAAAAAATTGACAAAGATTTTGGCTTATGTCCTGTCTGCAAACAAGGACGTATCATTAAAACAAACAAAGATTATGTTTGTACTAACCGTTTAAAGCCTGTTAACTCTGATGATGGGTGTCGTTTTTCACTTCCCTTGCGTTCACATGGCGTAGACATATCAGACAGCTTGGTCCGTCAGTTAATTACAACTGGTAGAACAGATTATGTCAGTATGCAAGATTTTAAGGGGTTTCCTTATCAAGGTTATTTTGAAATTGAAGAGGGGAAAGGCTATGTTATAAGGTTTGAAAAGAGAACTATCAATGCTCTCTGCCCAGATTGTGGAGGTAAGATTATTTTCACTAGATTTGGCTATGCTTGCGAAAACAGTATTGTTGTAAATCCAACATGTAGCTTTATTATCCCTAATTTCATCTGCAATAGATATATAACTTCAAAAGAGGCAGAAGACTTCTGTAATAAAGAGGGAGATTTTCTTGATGGTTTTCGTAATAAGAAGGGAAGTTGGTTCTCAGCTTTCCTTGTAAGGAACGCTAGTGGTGAGGTAGAACTTTCTTCTATAATAGGCATTTGTCCTGTTTGTGGAGGAAATATGCTTGTAGGTCCAACTGCCTTTAATTGCTCTAATTATAAAAGTGGTTGTACATTTAAGATTTGGCGTCACTATTATGGTCATAAAGTTAGTCTACAAGACATGAGAGCCCTTTTGTCTTTTGGGCATTGTAATCATCCGTTCGATGGATATGATAAATATGGGCATATCCATGAACTAATTTTGAAATTTGGTTTCCATCATGAAATACAGGTAGCATCTTTTAAATAAACATATAAATATGAAACAAGAAACAATCACATCAAAGGAACTCTTACGTATGGCAAAAAGACGATCAGGACTATCTCAAGACACACTGAGAAAAAGTCTTCATGCTTTATTAGGAGCTATTAGCGAATCATTAGATAATAATCAACGTATAGCTTTTGATAGCTTTGGATGTTTTGAGCTAAAGACGATAAAAGAACGTACTGTAACACCGCCACCGCCTCACAACATACCAGTAGTGGTGCCAACTCATCAAGTAGTTAGATTCAGACCCTACAAATACATTTTACTTTATCACGTTAAATATTGATTATATGAAGATACTTTCTTTCATGATGGCTTTATTAGCCACATTAATGTTCTCTTCCTGTCAGTCATCTAAGTCTGAAATGGTATATAGAGCAAAACAAAACTTAGAAGCTTCGCTTGACTATCCAAAACAATTGAAGGTAATTGCACATACACAACCAGATTCTGCTTTTGGTGTCACCTATTTTACGAGAAAAGAAATAACTGGGATGCTGAAGGTAATGGATATTGTAACAAAGCAATTGATGGCAAAGACTAAGGATGTCAACGATATTTCTAGTGTTGATGTCTATACTGCGGCATTGATGCGTCGTCAAATGAATGCAGCAACGGATGTACAGACAATGATTTTCAAGAACGTACCTAAAGGACAGTGGTCTGGTTGGAAGGTCAAGATAGACTATGAATGTGTAGATAAAGATGGTATCAAATATCGTGCAGAACGTTGGGTGTTCTTTGATAAAGATGGTAAAAACGTTATAAAAAACTTTGAGATACCCTTACCATGAGTGAAGATACAAAAGAACAGCATAAACTTATAAGAGAATTGTACAAGTGTCATTCAACGCTGATAGAAGCAGAGAAGGCACTTGTGCTTTTTCATGTAGGTACACGTTTTATAGCGGTTGGAAATGATGCAGACAAGCTATATCTTAAATATGGATGGGAAGTTTCAGATTTCATAGAGAGTAATGCAATATATTCTTATATGAATATATCTTTTTATTCAACAATGATTTTAGACCATTGTGGTGTTAAAGTTATAACAATAGAGACAGACTATAAATATCAAACTAACCATCTTTCATTAGCAGAAATTCAACAATTAATTGATTATCTACGTTTTATAATTGATGAAAGTTCAATAAAATATCCTCTTATAAATTGTAATGTTACAATAGAAGGAATAGGTTTCATAAGAATTCTAAAACTTTCATCTATCAACATAAATAAACAATCTGTATCAATTCTTGTTGATAATAACGAGTCTACGCTAATCGTACAAAATCGGGAATGGGAATTCAATCACTCTATATTAGCAATACTAACAAAATTAGGGAAAATTTTTCAAGAACAATACATTTACATATTAGATAACATATTTCATAGACAAAAGATTTTAAAAGAACAACAAGCAAAGAATACAATAATATATAATATTTTCTTAAATGAGAAGAAGACTAAAAGTGCTACGGAAATTGTCTGTGTAAGAATACAGGATTTTTTTATAACTTTTGATGATGATGCTTTTAGAGTGTTTTCTGTACTTAATGATGTGGTGTTGTATGAAATAAGAACTATGGGAAAAAGAGGAAGGTATTGTCTCCTTCTAAATTGTCGTCAATTAAAAACAATTTCTTGTAGAGGAGATAAAGTCTACACAGTATTCTATAAGGGTGAATGTTCTTTGTTTCAGCTAGGACTAAGAGAAAGTTTTATTAACTTTGGTAAAAAGAATAAAACATCTTATAACAATGTAACAATTCAAAAGAAGATGGACGGAACTTTTTCTATTACTGCATCTTATGGAAATTATCTTCTTCCTGAACATAGTGTCTCAAGCGTAATAGGAGGTTATTATTTAAGTTTACCTAAAAGTTTAGAGAAAGATCTTATTCTGGCTGCAATTGCACGTCAATCTTATGATAATATTATTCTCAAGCAATTACAATAATTTATACTACGATACATTAGGATGTAGGATTTTTGAATTGATAGATTACTTTGTAACGTGTTTTCTTGGCTATAAAATTAATAATATGTATTTTTGTAATCCTTAACAACATATAATAATTTAAATACTATTTAATTTAAGAACCATAAATCTTTTTCATAGGTACTCTTATATATTTAGAATAAAATGTATGGCAAACTCATTTATTATATCAGCGTTACATATACTTCCACAATGTGATCCTTCTTTAAAAAAAGGATTAAAAGATGAATGGTTTTTATTTAACGACAGTGTCAGGCTTGAAGGGACTCCTAAAAAAATAGTCATCAATCATAAAAATAGTATGAAAGGAGATTATTATGGTAAAAACATATCTATCTCTGCTATTGTTGGGGTTAATGGGAGTGGAAAGTCATCTCTTTTTGAGATGCTTTATCGCATAATCAATAATGTTAGTGCTTTATTTGAGCGTTATGAAAATAGAAATGCTGCAAGAAAACTCTACTTTATAGAAGGATTATATTGTGAATTATTTTACATAGTAGATGGAAAATTGTGTCATATTTCTTGTCAAGGATTAACGATAAAAATTACGCTACCTAACGGAGAAAAAGAGTTGTCTACAGTTAAAGAACGTACAAATGATAATTTATTAAATGACTTTATAAAAGATGCATGGGAAGGGTTATTTTTTACCATCGTTACCAATTACTCTATGCAATCATTTATATCCAATGATTATATAAATGAGAGGGTTATAGATTTAGAAACGCAAACTGAGAAAGAAGAAGCATCATGGATTAACAGTTTGTTTCATAAGAATGATGGTTATATGACGCCAATCGTCCTTAATCCATATCGTGATAATGGGAAAATTGATATGAATAAAGAACATCGACTAACGATTTCTCGTTTATCATCATGCCTCATTCATGCTAGAAATAATAAGAAGAATTTCATCAATGGCTATGACCTTCACGATATTAAGTACGAGTATAATGCCAATTTTGTAACCGAAAAAATACAAGAAGAAACTGGAATTTCTGAAGAAGATATATGGAATTATGCTCCTAATAAAAATGATACCTCCTTATATATTGATGTAATATTAAAAAGTTATGGAATCGATCTGCAGGGTTCTGCAGATAGAGATGAAATAGATGAAATAGATGAAATCTATAAGATAGCTGCAGTTTATCTTGCATTTAAAACCCTAATAATAGCTACACGTTATCCTAGTTATAACGAATACCAGAAATATGCAAGACCTTCGTATTTATTTTCTGAAGTAGATACAACAACCTCTAAGACATTACGAAATCTTGTAGAGGCTATTAATGCGGACAATTCTCATATAACACTTAAAGTGCGACAAATGATACATTTTTTGGAAGCACTAAGAAATAAAACATCTAAAAATGAGGTTTTACTAATCGGCTCAATATGTGTGGATTCCTATATTAAACGTGTTGGAGGAAAATCTGAAAGCAAGGATATCAATGATATACAAGAATTTTTACCACCTTCATTTTTTACTTGTGAAATTGAACTTAAACGAATTAAAGATGAAAAAATAGAAATTATTCCGTTAGCCAGATTGAGTTCTGGAGAACGACAATATTTATATACATTCAGTACTTTTATCTATCATACATTAAATTTGTTGAGTATACACTCTGATAATCGTGTGCGCTTTTGTAGAGTAAATCTTGTAATGGATGAAGTTGAGATATGTTTTCATCCAGAATATCAGAGAAGGTTTATAAGTGAAATGATTGGATATATCGAGAGATTAGGTTTGAATAAGAATATGGCTTTTAATATTCTTATAGCTACCCATTCTCCCTTTATTTTAAGTGATATATTAAAGGGCAATATCTTGTATCTGGATGATGGAAAAAACGCAAATATAACAGATGAATTTAAAAATCCTTTTTGTGCTAATATTTGTGACCTTTTATATCAAAGTTTTTTCTTGAAAGAAGGTTTTATAGGTGAGTATAGTAGGCAAAAATTACGTAGTATATTTTTACTTCTTAATGAACCAAAGTATTTATCTACTAAAGAGATAAGGGAGAAAAGAATTGAGGAACAGCTTAGATTTTATATTGAAGAAGTTGGAGATCCCTTTATTATTATGCAAATTAAGCAGTTAGCAAAACTTCAAGGTTTGAATATTAATGAGAAAATTATTAATAGACGATAAGATCCGTAATTTTGCAGTAAAGTACAAAAATACTGTGAATAATGAATGTGATAGCGTTATTGAAGATTTAGAAACGCTAAAGGACGATGTATTAAAATCTCATCTGTGGAAAAATAAAGATGGGATTAGAGATTATTTTGATAAATTTATTTCTGAATATCCCGATTTACTTGCGTTAGAACCTGAAAAATGGGATATAGGAGGATATGACGATCTTGTAAAGGATGATCCAGATTTTCTTTCACAGATTATTGTATTTGAAAAGAAAACTAAGAGTACAGAAAGAAGAATATACGAAAAAATAATGGAATGCCTCCAGTACTCAAAGATTCGAAAGATTCTTGGAGAAATTCATATGGAGATGGGCTTAAAAACCTGTGTTTATTGTAACAGCCAAGCAGCTGAATATGGAGCTGGAAAGCTTTTTTACCAGTTAGATCATTTTATGCCCCAAAGTAAGTATCCTTATCTCGGCACATGCTTTTTTAATCTCCAACCTTCTGACAGTTCGTGTAATGGACACAAGTCTAATAGATTGTGTAATTTCCATTTATACGTTAATGGTAAAGAAACTCCATTATCACCATTCAAATTACAAGTTAATATTTTAAATGATGTTCTGATTAACAAAGATAATTTTACAATTAATCTAATTGGAAATACAGGAGTCGAGACAAAACAAAGTAAAGAATATAACGAGATGTTTCATATTGATGATAAATATCTTTCCCATAGACAAAAAGCGGCAACATTTTATAAAAAAGCTCTTCGTTTGAATGAAAGCAACCAAAAAGCGTTGAGAGAAGCCTTAGGAGATTTTCAGACACAGAATGAATTTATAGAAGAATGGCTGGAAATGTCATTAGATGAACGTTTAATTCATGAGGAGCCGTTTAGAAAATTAAAGTATGATTTTCTAAATGATTTATTGGATAATAATGTTTTGAAATTAGAGTAGTGGTAGTCAATCTATATGTCTCCATGGTGACTCTTATGATGTTTACATTATATATAAAATATCATCGCCTAAACTTGCGGTCATCATCTACATAGTCCCAATCACTATTCCCTCCAACCTCCCACTCTCTGTTGGAATGGTGTACAGAACTTGTAGAGCTTAATATTTTTACCCATTGACCAGGAATGTTCACCTGACTATCTTTTTGGTTATTATGTCTCTTATTAAACATCTTTACTTTGGAGAGAACAATGTCGGTCTCATGTAAGTTTACTATCGTAGAAGTTCCCATATCAAGTGCATATAGCTCCTGTTCCTTTCTTATAATTATGATTTTGGCAGCTTTTAGATTTTTGTATATCTCATCTTTATCTGACGTATCGATAATTTCTTTTATGTTATTGATTACTGCGTTGGTCTTTTCTTTATTAGTTTTTGGAGTAATTTCTATATCTTCCTCATTATCGATATGACCAAACTGACATAGAATAGCCCTTTCTTGCATAGTAGAAGGATTAAAGCCTTTAATCCAATGTACCTTAGCATTATAATTAAGAGTATCAAGGATTCTTTGATCTACCTGGGCAATGACTTTTTTTCGCTTATCACGAATTACTCCATCACTATAGATGTTTACTCCAAATTTTTGCCATAGACTTTTATTAACCTCTCTCATTGTCGACTTATTGTTTACTTCAAGAAGGCTATTCAAGGTTTTCAAAATGGCTTCTTTGTTATTATTGTCTATTACTTGTTTTTTTTGAGGATAAGTCAACACTTCTTTCAAGGAAAGGACATCTCCACCTTTATAAACAGCTTTTTCTTTATGGTCAACGACCAAATAACCATAAGGAGAATCTTTCTTACCTATAAATATAAGATCTACTCCAAACTTCTTTTTTAAGATACGATTAAGTTCTTCTTTGTTTGAAGTTATCTTCTTGTATTTTAGGAAAATCGCTTTTAATTGCTTACGCCTTTTCTCGCTTTTTTCTTTATTGGAAACCTTAAAGTGCTTGCTTATCTCATCTAAATGAATAGTATCGAGAACTACGCCTCCCTTCTTAATGCTAATCATGTCGGCATCATTAAAGCTTTCATATCCGCAGCTTTCCAAGATGGCTTGAAATTGTCCTAACGTATCAAATGAATATGCTAATGACTCTTGTATCGCTTTCTTAACTTCGTCTTGAGGGTTTAATCCCATTATCTTATTGATGACAGCTTGAGAACGTAGCCTTTCATTATCATGCTCTATCTTTTTACCCTGTGGGTCTATTCTACTTGTAACAATATGAATATGGTGATTATTTGTATCATAATGACCATAGATTAAGAGAGGTTGCCCTTCTTCGCCATATCCCATTTCTTTTAGATATTTGTGGGCAAACTCTATCAGTTCATCGTAGTCATACTCATCTTTTTTGCAAGAGATAGCAAGATGAAACTGGGGCTTTTGAATATTATCATTCTTTGCAGAGTACTTGATAAGATAATCTTGTAAACTTTTCGAACTTACATTTCCTGTATTTTGTAGCAGGTCAAAATTCTTAATCTCAAGAAGTTCTGCTGTTCCTTGAGTGACCTTCTTTTCATTATACTCGACGGCATTAAAACGCGTACTTGACCTTAATATAGTTGCAATCATACTTACCCTTATTATTTTATAAATTACTACAGCGTATTGTTAAAGGGTACTGAAATGACAACTGCCCATACAGTCAGTAAGCGTATTAAAGTTTTCACTGTAACGATAGTACAAAGATAGATAATACTTTTGAAATAGCTATCAGAAAAACTTTCTTTGTATCTTTATAAACATGTTGTAATATCCAATATAGATGAAAGAAGATAAAAGAGTCAATAGAATTAATCTCCATCTTAACAACAAAGAGATGGAACTGTTTAGAAATAAAGCGAAGAATTATAGTCAGATGTCTGCTATGATTAGGGATGCAGTTATTCAATTTGATGACATAAAGACGAAAGGTTGGATTACTGCCTTAAATGATTTGTCTATTTTAATCTCTAACTTTTCTACTGAACTTTCTAAGCAAGGAGGTAATTTGAATCAGATAACTAAACGTGCAAACGAGTTGATTTTTATGGGAGAGCTGGATAAAATGTACTATGAAGAAGTTATTTCACCTCAGATAAAACTACTGCAGGAGCTGGTTTATGACGTCAAGAAACAGCAATCAGAAATCTTTAAGCGATTGCTGAAATCATAAAATACATTTTCCCTTTTGTTCTTATACTGGAGTTGCGACAGTATTTTCTTCCCACTTTGTGGGCAAGTAACCTGTGATGCCAATTTGAAAAATAGGCGTCTAAAGGTACAACTTGCTAACCAATTAAAAATAGGTGACCAAAACATAACATTCCAAGCAATACTTCCAATAATATTGCGTTTAGATAGCATTGAGAATATTTTAATATTATATGCCTATCATATTTAATGATGTGAATGTAGTATGATAAGATTAAATTAATACCATATTAAGACATAGTAATCAACGCTTATGAGAACAATCTTCTATTATAGAATTAATTTATAATGCTATAATTTTATGATATAATGACTTTATTATAAGTTGATTATATGATGGTTATATAATATGATAATAATAAAATATTATTCTATTTTTGAAGAGAGAGAGTAAAGGGGAGCAAAGAAGAAAATGCGATAATATAATAACGAAAGGGGCTATTTGGCGAGTTATCCGAATAAGCAGCCTTCCGAAAGGGTGTATAATTAAACATTTAATTGTAATATAACTGTATTACTAAATAGTTGGAAAGATAAAGAATTGTCTTGAGGGAAAGATAGAAATGAAGATGTATGCTTATGGTCAGAATGCTTATCAAGGCCGTCTTACTGCGAAAAGTAACCTTTTGGGAGCATTATTACATATAGATTCAAACCTCATTTTCCCTTTAGTCAAGTTTCATCATAAGCCTCTAAAGCTTCATTTATTTCTTTTATTTATAAGCTTTATTTAAGTGGCGTGTAATCAATTGATTTACAGAGTAATAATATGTAAATATGTAACCTTTTGGGAAGAGATAAGTAACCTTTTGGGAAAGGATAAGTAACCTTTTGGGAACAACAATGTAACCTTTTGGGAAGGTTATCCCTTCTTTTATGTTACAAGAAGTGAATGATTGAATAAA
>ENA-OWND01000957-OWND01000957.1-metagenome-genome-assembly--contig:-NODE-957-length-18508-cov-8.321953_pt1 | contig 18508 bp, 14 predicted proteins | sample MGYA00245342_ERZ651119 | MGnify/ENA primary metagenome ERZ651119 (study PRJEB26857, sample SAMEA4031756) | metagenome | biome: human; feature: oral; material: saliva | place: Philippines | collected 2014...
TTACGCGATCTATTTGTTCCTTGTATATTACGGAACGTGATAAATCACGCCCCTACGCCTGCCGGTAAATGCCTTCCCCTTCTCTGATTGTGGAAGACATAAAACTACAAGGAATGTTTTTAGTAACGCTTACTATTTGAAACAAAAAGTAAGTCCCTATTGGCTATACGTGACTGTAATGCCTATAAATAAAACCTTGCAGAGCTTTCAATCAGTTTTTACCGGACACTAATATAAATAAAAATTACCTTCACGGTTTTCAACAAAATAGAAAGCCAAAAGCAATGATTTGCCAAGTCTGCATGGCATAAAACCATGTTTTTAAGAAGCGCCAAGAGCTGAAAATAGCTTCATTCCGTGCTTTTTCTCTCAAGAAACGGTGATTCTTTATGCTGAAAACGACGGTTTCATCGGCAAGAAGCAGCGGATTTAGACTCAAGAAATGGCGGTTCTTGAAACTGATTCGTATTGTTATCGGCATCAAAATCTTTTATCTCACTGATTACCAACATCTTTTATATAATGCCAAAAATAAGCGTTTTTCGGCATCTAACTACAATGCGCCGGCAAATATCCGCTGTATGTGTGGTCAGAATAGCCTTTTTGTTAATTTTATTCACCTATCGAAGGGGCGTGATTTATCACGTTCCGTATTGACAAACCTCTGCAAATGTCCTGGCAAATGACAAGAGATTTGTCAAACCAGAGCAAATTATAGTGGTTTGATTTGATAATGTAGAATGTGATGAATTATCAATGCGGAACGTGATAAACATAAATCAGTCATTAGACCGCATTTGCTTAGATTTGTTATTACCGTCATGCTTCCTTACTGCTTTAGTCCGCTTGCCAGCATCTGTGCTACCATTTCATCTCGCCGTAGCCCGCTACGCTTTCGATTAAACGTCAGCACATCTACTCAACAATCGAACAAAATCAGAAAAGGACTCTAATGATCGATTTAGGTAAAAAAGTTTCGCCACACACAAAATAATTACGCTTTTTCTTTCGTTTTTATAATAAAAATCTTATATTTGCAGTGTGATTGTTTTATAATATAGACAAAAGGTCATGGAAATTGTATTAGACATTAATCATAGGCAAGTCACTACATTGGAACTCCTGAAGCAAAGACCGACATTGCGGACAGGCTTTTTGTCGGCATTGGGACTGACGTCTGTAAAGCGATTTGAACGCTATTTGCAAGGCAGCGACAGAGAAGACCTCCGGCGTGATGCAAGAATCGTTGCAAGAGATATGGACATTGCTATAAAACTCATTGTGAATGGACAAAAGAAATAAAAATGAAGCAGAGCATATTCCACCTGCTAATGTAGACAATGACATTCAGACCACAGATCTCAATAAGGTTCTTGACTCTCTAAATCCTGAGCAACGCCATACGCTTGTAAAGGCTTTTATGGCTATAGAATCGGAACGCACTTTCCAAGGACCACTTCCAGCACCTGAGGATTTCAAGGCATACGGTGAAGTCATAAATAATGCCCCTGAACGTATTTTGGCAATGACGGAAAAACAAGTCAACCATCGTATTCAAACAGAAGAACATATTGTAAATGGTGGACTTCTCGAAAGTCGCAGAGGACAGTGGATGGGCTATTCCATAGTCGTTCTTCTTATCATTGCTGCGGCAGTGCTTGCACTCCAAGGACATGATTGGGTGTCTGGAATAATGATGACGGCTGCCATAGGGCTTGCAGTGGTTTTTGTACTGCGCCAGAACCCCAAATCAGAAAAGGAATCGGTAGAAAAGCAAGAATAATCTTTTTATCATCAGATATACCATAACGGCAATACATAGGCTCATGTATTGTCGTTTTCTTTCTTACACGCAAAGAAAGCTGCATTCTTCTGATCCCGGATTCATACACCTTGACATATAGAAATTATTAAGATTTTAGAGTATAGGAGATGATAAAAGTTTGACATTGTTTGCTTGTTTACAAAAAAAACGGTAACTTTGCAAACTAACTTGTTAAGATATGAGAAATCTAAAGATGTACGAGGCTGACGATAAGATGATCAGCATTATACGCGATGACTACAGCATCCTTCAGATGCTCAGTGCATTCGGCATTAGCATGGGCTTTGGCGATAAGACTGTACGTGAGGTCTGCAATCAGCAGGGAGTCGACACATATACGTTTATGACGGTTGTGAACTTCTGTGTTAATGGACATATCGCCACAGAGGCGGTAGACCGTCTGTCGGTTCCGACCTTGCTGCATTATCTCAAAGCATCGCATGCCTACTTCATAGATTTTGAAATGCCATATATCAGGAAAGAATTGACGGAGGCTCTTAACGAGAACGATAGCCTTGCATCGCTAATCCTTCGCCTATACGACGGCTATACAAACAGTATAAAGGCTCATATGCAGCACGAGGAGAGAATGCTCTTCCCCTTTGTTGAGAATATGATTAACGGTAAAGTGGGAAATGACTCTACGTTGGAGACTTTCTCAAAGCATCGTCACCAGACAGATCAGAAGCTGAAGGAACTAAAGAATATCGTAATTAAGTATCTTCCATCTGACCGCTTGAGCAACAACCGCCTGATGGCTACACTCTACGACATTTATAACTCTGAACGTTGGCTTGAGCAGCATGTTGAAGTGGAAGACCATATCTTCATTCCTGCCATACGTAATCTAAAGGAGAGGATGAAGCAGAGTGGAGTGACACAGAAAATCTCAACCATGATAGGCAACGACAGTCAGGAGTCAATATCAGAACGCGAGAAAGACGTAATAATCTGCGTGGTGCAGGGAATGGCAAACAAGGAGATAGCTGACCATCTCAACATTTCACCTAACACCGTCATCACTCATCGTCGTAATATAGCAAAGAAATTGCAGATACATACTCCTGCCGGGTTGACAATATATGCCATTGTGAATAATCTCGTGGATATTTCGTCAGTGAAGCTGTAAACCCTTACAGGTTGTTCTTTTGTAAGGGATGCCCTTGGCAGAGGTACGTTTTTCTTGTTGCGAGCTTTCGTGTGCTTGCTTTGTTGCCAAGTGTTGTTATTGTATTGGTTCTGAGAGTCAAGTATTCTTTTGCCCCGACTGATCAATATGTTGTGAACGCGTTTAGGCTTTTATCAGTTCTGCCATAATATCATCGCTGACATACAGCCCTTTTCTTGTCAGGTGCAGATGACCATTGTCGACTGCAAGTAATCCTTCGCTGACGAGCTTCTTGGCGCTGACCATCATGTAGTCGTAGAATCCGCCTTCCTTTATCTCTATCCCCTCGCGTGTGCGCAGTGCTGTCGTTATCATGTCGTTATAACGTGTGACTGCATCGAGTTCCTCACGCTCATACGGAATGGTTCCGTTTTCCACCTTATATATATATGTATAGATATTGTCGATGTTCCACTGTCGGGAATGCCCGTCGTAGGAATGAGCGCCGGCGCCCAGTCCAATGTAGGGCACTGCACGCCAATAAGAAGAGTTATGACGTGAGCGGAAACCCTCACGTGCGAAGTTTGATATTTCATATTGGAAGTATCCGGATGCTGTGAGGCGGTCGATGAGAGCATAATACATCCGACGGCTGAGCTCTTCGTCTATTTCCTTAATCTCTCCGCGTTCAAGCATACTGAACAAGGGTGTACCTTCCTCATACATAAGACTGTAGGCAGAGATATGCTCCACGCCGAGGCTGATTGCCGTATCTATGTCGCCAATCCATTCGTCCATTGTCTCGTCCGGGAAACCGAACATCAGGTCGATGCTGATATTCTTTATTCCTGCCTTACGCAGAGTGTCCACTGCCTTGTGTGCTTGCTCTGCGGTATGGCGACGCCTTATAAACCGCAGACGCTCGTCGGAGAATGTCTGTACGCCCATGGAGATGCGGTTGACCCCGAGGCGATGAAACAAAGCCGCCAGTTCATCGTTCACATCATCAGGATTACACTCTATGGTAATTTCCTTGCAGTGGCGAGCCACGTCGGCGCTACTTGTCAGATTGGATATGAGTTGTTCAATAAGGTCAAAATTCAACTGACTTGGCGTGCCGCCTCCGAGGTAGATTGTCTCTATCGGTTCATTAATGTAATCACTACGCAGTTCCAGTTCTTTAAGCACAGCATCGACATATCGTGACTGAATGTCATTATATGTCGTTGAATAGAATCCGCAGTAAATGCAGCGTGTCTTACAGAATGGGATGTGTATGTATATGCCAGCCATTTATAATGAGAAGAAGTTATCTACGGCTGCAAAATTACTAATATCTTTCATCTTTCCGTAGTTTTTCCATTAATTCTTTTGGTGATTTCGTGTTTTTTATCTAACTTAGACGGCTGAAAACAGGTGGCATGAAAATTGCCCCTTTTTCAATCTAAAGACCTAAGATTAACTTATAAACCTATAAACAGTTATGAAAGTTTATCAAACTGAAGAAATCAAAAACATTGCCTTGTTGGGCAATGATGGTTCTGGTAAGACCACACTTACCGAGTCGCTCCTTTTTGAAGCCGGCGTCATTAAGCGTCGCGGTCGTATAACTCAGCATAATACGGTCAGCGACTATTTCCCTGTAGAGCACGAGTATGGATATTCTGTGTTCTCAACAGTGTTCCACACAGAGTTCAATGGCAAGAAGCTAAATATCATTGACTGCCCTGGTGCTGATGATTTTATCGGACAGGCATTGACAGCCTTGCATGTTACCGATACAGCTATTCTGCTCATCAATGGGCAGGTAGGTCCTGAAGTCGGTACGATGAATCATTTCCGTTACACTGAGAAGCTCAACAAACCGGTTATATTCCTTATCAACCAACTTGACGCCGAGAAGTGTGATTACACGATGAGCGTAGAACGTCTGCGCGAGAGCTTTGGTTCAAAGGTTGTACAGATACAGTACCCTTTGAACGAAGGACCTGAGTTCAACTCACTCATTGACGTCCTTCTGATGAAGAAATATTCGTGGGGTCCTGACGGTGGTGTCCCAACGATCGAGGATATCCCTGCCGAAGAGATGGACAAGGCAATGGCACTGCACCAGGCTCTTGTAGAAGCTGCAGCAGAGAATGACGAGACACTGATGGAGAAGTTCTTCATGGAAGAACCGCTTACCGAGGATGAGCTCCGCAAGGGCATACGTCTTGGTTTGGAGACACGTTCCATGTTCCCCGTTTTCTGTGTCGACGCAGGTCGCGACATGGGTGTACGCCGCCTGATGGAATTCCTCGGCAACGTCGTTCCTTTCGTTGACGAGATGCCAAAGGTACGCAACACACGTGGCGAGGAAGTTGCTGCCGACTCGAAAGCCGGCACATCGCTATTCTTCTTCAAGACCGCCGTTGAACCACACATCGGCGAGGTGCAATACTTCAAGGTGATGAGCGGAACGGTAAAGAGTGGCGACGATTTGACTAATGCCGACCGTGGTTCAAAGGAACGTATCGGAACAATATACGTATGCGCTGGTCAGAACAGAATTGAGGTTCCGGAGCTGAAGGCAGGCGATATAGGCTGCACCGTGAAGCTCAAGGACGTGAAAACAGGCAATACTCTCAACGGAAAGGACGTAGAGCATCGTTTCGACTACATCAAGTATCCTAATGCACGCTATTCACGTGCTATCAAGGCTGTCAACCAGGGTGAGACTGAGAAGCTGATGTCAGCATTGCAGAAGATGCGTCAGGAAGATCCTACATGGGTTGTCGAGCAGTCAAAGGAACTGCGTCAGGTCATTGTTCGTGGACAGGGAGAGTTCCATCTGCGCACCCTGAAATGGCGTTTAGAGAACAACGAAAAGCTTCAGATTCAGTATGAAGAGCCTCGCATTCCATATCGTGAAACCATTACAAAGGTTGCGCGTGCCGACTATCGTCACAAGAAGCAGTCAGGCGGTGCAGGTCAGTTTGGCGAAGTACACCTTATTGTCGAGCCCTACGCAGAGGGAATGCCTGATCCTACAGTATTCAACTTCGGCGGACAGGAGTTCAAGATGAACATCAAGAGCCGTGAGGAGATCGACCTGGAGTGGGGCGGCAAGCTCGTATTCCTCAACTCCGTTGTCGGCGGTGCCATTGATTTGCGATTCATGCCTGCCATTCTTAAGGGCGTAATGGAGCGTATGGAACGCGGTCCACTGACAGGCTCTTATGCGCGCGATGTACGTGTAATCGTATATGACGGTAAGATGCATCCGGTAGATTCTAACGAACTCTCGTTTATGCTTGCTGCCCGTCAGGCATTTGCAGAAGCATTCAAGAACGCCGGTCCGAAGATTCTTGAGCCTATATACGACCTTGAAGTCCTCGTCCCTTCAGACTATATGGGCGACGTGATGTCCGACCTTCAGGGACGCCGCGCACTTATCATGGGCATGGATGCCGAGGGTAGCTATCAGAAACTTGCTGCCAAGATACCACTTAAAGAGCTAAGCAACTATTCTGTTGCTCTGAGTTCTCTAACTGGCGGTCGCGCTTCATTCTCAACGAAGTTTGCAAGCTATGAGCTCGTCCCTACCGATGTTCAAAGCGAGCTCATCAAGGCTCACGAGGCAGAGCAGGAAGAAGAATAAGCCGTCTTTTGCCGAAACAGGGTCGTAAATACCCTGCCACGGTCGAAATACAAACAAGACCCGGACGCACAAAGTGTAGTCCGGGTCTTAATTTTTTGTGCCAACGCTCGCGAAATGAACCCTGCCGGCGTAGAGACGTGATTCATCACGTTCCGCCTGTTGCGCTGGGGTCCATTGCGCGAGTGCCTGCCGGATTACCTGATTCCCGTAGATTGCAGAACGTGATAAATCATGCCCCTACGCCGGCAAGCACCAAAGAGCCCGACGCAGGTAAAGAAGGCATTTGTGAGAAAAATATCCGGAACCGGAGTCAGATGTTGGATGGTATAGCGCAGAGGCTCGTTACTTGACGTATGTCGTATGTGTGTTATTCGAGCTGCAGAAATATTATCGCTTGCATAGGTCGCGGTAGGCGCAGCGTTCGCAGCGCTTTGTATATGGTGTCGGTGTGAATGGAGTGTGAGGATCGAATATCTCTGCCAGCAGCTGGTTAAGGCTCGTGCGGAATGTGGTTTCGTAATCGATGATATCATCCATTCTCATGGCATCCTTGCCTTTGCCCATCTTGATGACGGGATTCTTGACGCTTTCAGACCGCTGGATATAAAGCAATGCCGGACTCACGGGATAGTTGTGTGGGTTGAGTGCTGCAGACGAGGGTCTGTCGCCGCGTGCCGGCTGAGGCTCTTGCGAATGCCTGACAATCATCGAGTAGAGCATCACCTGAAGAAGGTAATCGCTGTGCTTGTCGATGTTCTTTGGGTCGAACAGGTCTTCGACGGAAGACTGTTCATCAGGTACGGAACGTCCGGTCTTGTAGTCGACAACTCGCAGGAGCTGACTTACATTGCCGTCGCACGAATCCTTGTTTATGCAGTCCAGCCGGTCGATGTTTCCGCCTATGAGAATGTTTTTCCTGCTTCCGTCCTTCATGCATATCTCCAAATGCTCGTATGCGTCCTGTTCGAGACCGATGATTTCGAATGGCGCAAGTGCGAGGTCGGCTCTGAGTAGTTGCACGAGGAAACGTTTTATTACCTCGCGGTTGATGGTCTGCATGCCGTCATAGCGTGGCTGCCTGCCGTTGAAGAACTTTTCTTTGAAAGCCTCGTCGACAAAACGATATATGTCAGCCTCGCCTTTCTTGTCCAATAGCGCTTTGATTGCATCGGGGGTGATTATTCTATTTCGATTGATGTTATTATACATCTGCTCGGCAGCGGCGTGGAATATCGTACCGAAGTTTCTCGGGTCTATGCTGTCTTCGTCGTCAGCCTCGCGCAGCCCTGCCAGTTTGTCGTAATAGAACTGCAACGGGCAGCGTAGATACTTGTTTATCATCGATGGCGAGAGGGAGGATACATTCCCGAGTGCGTTCATCACATCGTCGTCTTTCGCAATAGCTCGGGAGTGTGGCGTCGCGGGCGATTGGCGCGTGATGAGGTTTTGCTGACTGAGCGACATGTATTCGTTCTCTGCCATGAGCTGCAGCATGAAACGGCTCATCTGTCCGGTGTTCCCGTCTTCAGTCGATGAGTTATAGGAAATGCAAATATCGTCGCAGCGCTGCAGCAATCGGTAGAAATAATATGCGAAGATGGCTACCTTATGGTCGACGGTCGTCAGACCGTGCGCCTTGCGGACGATATATGGTATGAGCGACGATGAACTGACGTCCTTAGGCAGATTGCCTTCATTGCATGAGAGTATCAAGACGTGGTCGAAGTCGAGGTTTCGCGTTTCGAGCACTCCCATAATCTGTAGGTTTACGGCTGGTTCGCCGTGGAATGGCATCGTTGTGGTCTGTATTATCTGGTCAATGATTCGCGTAAGTGTGTTGATGTCGACAGCGAGGTATTCATCGCCGGTGGCAAGCTCGTGTATACGTGTTATCACAGCGTGCATCCGGAATATTGATTCTTGCATGAACTGCTCTTCGTATGTGGCTTCGCCTGTGGTGGGGTCGATGCCTTCGCCGACGAGCCGTTGCACACGCCGAAGTTCACACTCACGACCGATGACTTGAAGTATTCGCTGCATTGCAGACATCAGTCTGGCGTTAGACGCCGGCTCGCCCTTGAATGGGTCGAACAGCAGGTCGAGCTTATCATCATGTCCGCGGAGATCATCGAGAGTGGGGAAGAAGATTTTGTTTGTGTGAAGGTACTCCAATAGTGCTGCGCTCTTTGTAGACAGAAACTCTGCATACGGATGTCGTAAGATATTGCTTACCTTGCGCAGGTCAAAATCATCGCGATGAAGCATGAGGAAGTTCTTCACTAATGATGTTACCGGCGATTGCGATAACGGAAAACCTACGGTTATGTTTGCCGTGGCTGCGGATGCTTGCGGCAGGCTGTGGATGATATTCTTAAGTAGAGACTCGTCGCTGAGTACTATCGCTGTGCGCTGCCCGGGCTCAAGACGGTGCGCGCCTTCCTCTGTGAGCCAGTCGGCGATGTAACGTGCCTGTATGTTTTCGGTCGATGCTGAAAGATATGTGACTTTTTTCATCACCTTCTCCCCGCGCTCGTCTTTCCGTTGGAAGTTCTGAAAGGCAGCACTGTCGGCAGGCAACTCGTTAGGGAAAAGCAGCATCAGTTCCTTGTTGATGAAATGTCCTGCTTCCTTGTCAGCATAGTAGACGTCGTAGTCCCAATAGAATTTTGCTATGCCCTGTCGTTTCATGCTGAGGAACACTGTCTGCTCTGTCTTCTGTGTCATGTTAAAACCTACGAACAGATATGTTTTGTCGTCCCATTTAAGATTCTCTGCGCGCTCTGCCACCTCCCTATAGAGATGCCCCTCGTAAGCGAGACCTTTTGATGTCAGCTCGTTGTTGAATTCTTCATATATACGATAAAGGTTATTCCACAGCCGTTCGAAATTATGTTTCAATGCTGAATCGGCATCGTTGTCGGTGACAAGATGAAAGAATTGCTCAAGCGCTTTCCGTTGAATCTCTGTAAGATATTCGTCGGGTGCGCTGCGAAGGGCTTCAAGGTCACGTACATTATTTAATATCAGTCTGGCATCACCCATATTCTTGTCAAGGTCGTCGAAATCGGCGAGCATCATTTGTCCCCAGCTCCAAAAACGGTCCAGCGATTCCACCTCATGCTCATCGCCCATGACACGAGAGTAGACATCGTAGAGAATGCACACTGAAAGGATAGGGTCGGCGGTGGTAAGCTCTGTTTGCTGACGGAAGAGATCCGATATGGTTACGTATTGCGGACACCACACAGGCTTATTGCCTGCGGAATGATACAGATACTGATTAAGAAACAGCGATGCTCGTTTATTAGGGAATACCACTACAATATCGGTCAGGTCGATCGCATCGTTGGTATTGCTGCCATATTTGCTGATTATGTCTTCAGCAACATATTCAAGGAATGATTTCATGATACTTCGTTGATTTCGTTTTTATATACGTACCACAGATATCCACGAACATTGTCGTAGCCCATTTGGCTTAGTAGCTCGATGTATTTCTTTACTTGTCTTGCATGGTCGTCTTGCTTGCTTCCGAATTTATAGTCTATGACCGTTATGAGGTTGCCATCCTTTACTACACGGTCTGGTCGGAATTCTCTTGTCACTCCGCGATGGTCGTCGTAGCCGATGAGAGTACATTCATTGAACACATCTACCTCGGCAGAAAACCAACGGTTGACGATTGTATTCTTGTTTGTTTCGATACGGCTTCTTACCAATGACGAGAGCTTCTCGTGATTCAATTCGGAGTCTGTCTCGCTCAGCAGACCGTCTTGGACAAACTCGTTAAGAACTTTCTCTACTTCCGTATGGTCTTTGATGCGCGCCAGCAGGTTGTGAAGTATGGTACCTGTGGTAGTATAGTTGAGTTGAGTGTGCTCGTCTTCGGGTGGTTCGACGAAACGCCGGCTGGCATTACTCTGTCGGAACTCGAGGCGGTTGTTGTCTTGTCTGAGCATCACCTCCACATTGTCATGCTTATGCAAAAAGATATTCTTGGAGTTCTTTTCTTCCTTTGCTTTGACGTATAAGCTGCCGTAGGTGAAGTGTATGTCAGAGTTCTTGTCGTTGACATCGCCTATTAGAGACGAACCGTCGAGAGAGAGTTGCGCAACAGTGTCGAGAACGATACGTGAGCGCTTGGAGTTCTTTTCGCCCGGACGAACGGCTATGACAAACAGATTCTTACATGCTCGGGTGAAGGCTACATAGAGCATATTCATGTTGTCAATGGCAATCTGCAATTGCTCGTCCTGATATTCACGGTCAAAATAACTGTTCTTGATCTGTTGTGTGTTCACCGTGATGACCGGCAACTCACCAAATGGCATCTTCGATGTGTTGCACCACAGGTCGCTGCCGAACGGGTCGAGGTTCCAGTCGCAGAACGGAATGAGCACATGGTCGGCTTCGAGCCCCTTACTTTTATGTATAGTAAGAAGACGTACGCCTGTCAGTGAACCGCCCTTGACAGTTTTTTTGTGCATGCTCTCTTCCCACGTATCAAGAAGTAACTCAAGGTCTGGTATGTTATTCTTTGAGAATGTATCGAGCTGATCGTAAAACGCCATGATATAAGCAGCTTCTCCTTCGAGTGACTGTAATTGGAAGATGAGGAACAACTCCTCTACAAGATCTGTCAAAGGCTTTGTCAGCAGCATCGTGCGATTGTCGACAAATTCCTTTGGGAGGTATTTATCTATATGTCCGTCTCGAAAGAATACTTCTGTAACATTCCTGCCGCATATCTTCTCTTGATATATTTTTGCGAGTTGTGCTTTGCATAGTTTGTCATTAGGATGATTCATCACACGTATGGCAGAGATGATAATGTTTACGGCGCATGATGCGTCGAGCAGGAATGCCTCGTCTGACACAAAGGTGTGGTCAGGGAAGGTTGTCTGAAGATACTCCGCAATGTCTGCCAACTCCTTGTTGTTTCGGGCAATAATACATATAGACTCATCGTCGGCGCCGGCGTCAAACAGAGTCTGTATCTGCCTGGCGACGCATCGTTTTACTTTGCTATTGTAATCAGGCGACTCATCATCTCCACCATTTGTCAGTATCTGAATATCAACAAGTCCGCGGTTTCTGCCATTCTTGTGCGTTGGAATTTCTTGCTTGACATCATTGTATATCTCGGCAATTATGGCGCTGTTGTCATTGTCGTCATTGTTAATATACAGAAGTTCATGCCGGGCTGCTATCTCGAAGAAGGCATTGTTGAATCTTATTATATTGTCTTCCGAACGGTAGTTTGTTTCAAGCGTTTCCTCCTTATATCCGTATGCAGTGAGATGTTCGTCTTTTTTGATTTGATAGTGCAGCAGTTTCCAATCGCCGTTACGCCAGCGGTAAATGCTCTGCTTCACATCGCCAACGATGAGATTCAGTGAAGTCATCTTCGCTATACAGTTCATCAGCAATGTACGGAAGTTCTGCCATTGCACGGTGCTTGTATCCTGAAACTCGTCAATCATGATGTTCTTCAGTTGTCCGCCTATCTTCTCGAATATAAATGGGACATCGCTGTCGATCATCATCTGATGCAGTAAATTCTGAGTATCGCTGAGCAGGAATCGGTTCTCGTCAGCATTCAGTTCCTCTACAACATTCTTTATCTTGCTGAGCAGACGCAGTTCGTTGAGGTTCTTTGTAATAGCCTTTGCTGTGATTGCTGCAGGTATTAATGCTTCGCGTGCCGCGTTGGCATCGTTTATCAGCGGTGTGAGAGTTGTTGCGGCGAAGTCGTATAGAGGATTGTCAGGCTTAATCTTACTTCCGACCCATCCTTCCGGACCTTCTCCTGCCTTTTGGGTGCGTGTATTCCATACATCATCCTGCAGATATTTACCTTCATTAAGTTTAACGAAGAAGCCTGCTGCACCGGCAGATTTGTAACTCAGGTCGTTGACAGTGTATCCTTCTTTTGCAAGAGCGTCATCGAAGCGCTTGGCGAACTCCTTCATCTCTTTGTCGGCATTTGTGATGATGTCGCGCAAGGTGTGTTGATATCTTGTAAAGAATCCTTTCTCTTCAAACTTCTCCTGTAATGCATTTGCAAAACGCTTATAGTCGTCAGAGAAGATTTTTCGCCCGAATTTTTTGATATTGTCGATGACATTCCAACCACGGTCGTCGGCGATATTATCATCTATATATCCAAGAATCCAATGCAATACAGGATTTTTGTCGTTGAGGTCAGCAATGAGTTTGTCGACAGCTTTCTCTTCAATCTCAAAGTCGTTAAGCTCGACGCGCAGATTAGCATTGAGGTTCATCTCACGTGCAAGATTACGTAACACTTTCTGGAAGAACGCATCAATGGTCTCAATATTGAAGTAGCTGTAGTCGTGAAGCATCAGTTTCATTGCCCTTCCTGCTTGCTCGCTGACAAAATCTTTGTCGCATTGTAGGTCATTGCAGATGCGATTACTATAATCGGTAGAGTCGGGGAGTTGTTTCCATAGACCGTAAAGCTGACTGAGAATACGTTTCTTCATCTCCTCGGTAGCTTTATTTGTAAATGTCACGGCAAGTGTCTCGCGGTATGCCTCTGGTTTCTGTATTAGCAGTTCAATGAATCTAATTGCCAATGTAAAGGTCTTGCCTGATCCTGCACTGGCCTTATAGACGGTCATTGCCTTGTAGTTATTCTTTGGCATGTGTGCTGTTTTTAGTTCTCATCTGCAAAAGTATGGAAAATAAATGAAAAGTGGATGAACTCATAAAAGAATTTATCCACTTTTCATTTAACCCTAATCGGTCATTAGGACGCATATACTTAGATTTGTAATTATCGCCATGCTTCCTTACTGCTTTCGTCCGCTTGTTGAACAGATGCGCTACCATTACATCTCGCCGTAGCCCGCTACGCCTTCGATGAAACGCCAGCACATCTGTTCAGCAATCGAACACAATCAGTCAAGGACTCTAATGACCAATTTGGGTTTAATTGCTATAATGCCTCGTCGTCAGGCTTATTGATTTCTCTCGTGATACTGTTCTTTGGGAGATGTCGTTTCTTTCTAAGCCATTCCGCTTTCTTTTTCTCGTAGCTCTCGCGGGCATATTCAAGAAAGTTGTCTGCCATATACCTTATTTATATTTACTATATATGACATTAATCTTTATCGGAGAGTTAGGGTTCTTTGCCCCTCCGACAAGACGTGTGCTTGATAGTGACATATTGTGGACAATCTTTATAATCTCCTTAGATGTATTGGTGGTTGTCGTCACAGGAATAATCACGACCTTATTCCAGTCAGCAGATGTCTCACCTGATTCTTTTGCATGCTGCATAGCCTTAATGAGAGAACCTATGTTGTTAAAGGTATAGGTGTTATTCGTCTTGCTATACGTTGCAAGGAAAGACGTCTTATTGTTTATAATGTCTTTGTTCTCGAAGAAAGAGTGCAGACTATCCTTAGGAATCATCAATACTGTGGCTGGTATATCATATGTATACTTTGACTCTACTGAGTTTCTTATGCGTTGAAGAGTAATCTCTGCACTGTTGATTGTGTCATTGGCATGTCCTCCACAAATTTGTTCTACAGGGAGTGTCATCTCTGTGAATATTCCTGCAGGGGTCTTCAGATATGTGCATGTCTCGTCATCAACAAGTTTCTTCATAGTAGATTTGTTGTTGACGAAGTTAGTGCGTTGCATCACTTCCTGTGTGCCGGCATAGGAATTCATACCGGTCTTGTCGGTAGACTTCGATTTGCTTTTAAAGCGGAAGTAGACATTCAGTTGCGTTATAGTAGCGTATGCGATGTTTCCTATACCGCTTGTTGATTCGATGTAGAATCCATGTATGACATTATTTGTCAGGCGTGTAGAGTTGCTGAAATATTCAGGATGTTCATAATACTTACGCATTATGTACGTACCATAGTTATTATAAGTTTTTCCTTCCTTATCAGTATATGGCTCGTTGAGCGATATTCTTATATTCTTACTGTAATTGGAATGTTCGCGATTTGCACGTGGTATGTTCATGTCTGTAAGTGAATATACCGATGTTGCTTTAACTCCCCCTTTACGTAAAAGTCCTTCTTTCTTTGGGTCGAAATTAGAGTAGTAGCGTATACTATGCTTCATTGGTCTATCCAGCTCATAGGCTGCACATTTCATTGAAGATAGTGAGTCGCCATAGAAACCAGAAAAGAAGATGCGTAATTCGCATGAGTCTGCTTGTACCATTCCATTTTCATCACGGCTGATAATAGAATCCAACTCAGGGAAATTATAGTTCTCAAGAGTGTGAAACTGTGTCATGAAGTTCGCAGTGAAGTATTCACCGGTTTCCGGATCGCGTACTGTTCCGAGATAGCTTGTGGTGTTTCGTGCATATACGGAGTCGATGAGTATGGAACGTGTGCTGACCTTAAACGTGTCAGTAGAAATTTCCAAATGGTCCGTATTGCTTGTAAGACTTGAGCCAAGCGTATCGGTATCCTCGTCACATGCCACAAAGCATAATGCGGCACAGGCAATGATAAGGAGTGATTTTATGTTCATTATAATATATTTATTGTGTTATTTCCTCGAAGAATTGCATATATGCATCGCTGTAATTGTCGCCAGGATATTCCAAGATAGGTTTCTCCATACTTCTTGCATATTCTATCAGGTCGGGATTAGCATTATCTGATGCTATAGCCACGCCGTCGCTGTAGTCAAGGGCGAGCTTGCACAGTTCTATGAAATCGAAGTTGTCCTTATAGTCAGCAAGAGTGTCTGCTGTTACATTCTGATGCTCAACACACTTTTTGAAACGTTCGCCAAGTTCATTGTTAAGCTTGTTGCTAAAGAGGCTTGTTATGACTTTTGTTTCCGCGAAGCACGGTTCTTCCTTGAAGACTTTCTTCAGGTATAGAGGAACGACAGCACTCATCCACCCTTGGCATAATATAATGTCAGGTGCCCATCGTAGCTTCTTCACAGTCTCCAGAACGCCACGTGCGAAGAAAATGGCACGTTCGCCATTGTCAGTGTATTCGGTACCCTGATCATCGGTTGTCATCTTGCGCTTTGAGAAGAATTCTTCGTTGTCGATGAAGTAAACTTGCAGACGTGACACAGGTATTGATGCGACCTTAATAAGTAGCGGATGGTCATTTCCTCCAATAGTAATGTTCATTCCTGAGAGACGTATCACCTCGTGCAACATACCACGACGCTCATTTATTGTTCCCCATTTGGGCATGAAGGTTCTTATCTCAAGTCCCTTCGCTTGTATGCTTTCAGGTAAGTTCTGCCCGAGTGTGGACAGCAGCGTTTCTGGTACGTATGGCGTTATCTCTTGGTTTATGAACAGTATTTTCTTTGACATGTCTAAAAATTATCTTTAAGTATTAAAGCCTCACTCTTTTGAATGAGGCTGCCTCTGTGCTATCGCTTGCGGACAGACAATCAAGGACTTATGTTTATCCCTTTTGGGAGTGATAAAGCTATTCTATCACTACTAATGGAGTATCTTCCATCACGCTTTCGCCTACTTTCACGCAGATAGCTGTGACCTTTCCACTCTTTTCTGCTTCGAGGTTGTTTGCCATCTTCATAGCCTCAAGGACAACTAATGTGTCGCCTGCATTTACCTCATCGCCTACAACGACTTTTATCTCTGTGACGACACCAGGCAGTGGTGCTTTCAGGGCATTGTTGGTATTGATTTTTGCCGAACTTGTTTGTTCTTCAGAACCTTCCTCTGCTTTTGACTGCCCGAGAACCGGCTTCTTCTTTTCAGGCTCTTTCTGCTTTTCTATTTCAACATTGAATGACTCTCCGTTGATTGTTACCTTGGCTGATGTGTCCTTTACATCATCAATATCAACCGTGTATTCTTTACCGTTGATAGTGTATTTGAATGTATTCATATCCTTGTTTTCTTTTCTTCTTTGAATGTCCTTCTTAAGGTCTCTGTGTAAAGCTCTGGAACTTTGCATCCCACATCGTGCTCTTTGACTTTATTGTGATGATGCTCGACTCCTTATCGTGAACATTATTGCCTTGGAATTCGAACAGTGCCATCGCAATGGCAGCATAAATATTTTTATCCATTCTTATCAAACTTGATACTTTAGCATTTCGTCTTTCGTCTTTCATATTTTATTATGACTTTATTTTTTTATATAAAAGGCACTTATTTACATTGGCATGCAGCCGTGTTTCTTTGCTGGTAGGCTCTGACGCTTGTGGGCAAGCTGTGCCAGACCGCGACATATACGGAAACGAGTATTGCGTGGCTCTATTACATCATCGATGTAACCATATTGAGCTGCTTGATATGGATTTGCAAACATCTCTGTGTATTCGTCTTCTTTCTCTGCTATGAATGCAGAAACGTCGCCACCTTCTTCCTTGATTGCCTTGATACCCTTTGCCTGAAGAACAGCAACGGCTCCTGAAGCACCCATTACGGCAATCTCTGCTGATGGCCATGCGAAATTAAGGTCAGAACGGAGTTGCTTGCAACCCATTACGATGTGTGAACCACCGTAAGACTTGCGCAGAGTGATTGTGATCTTTGGCACTGTAGCCTCACCGTAAGCATAGAGAAGCTGTGCACCGTGAAGGATTACAGCGTTATATTCCTGACCTGTTCCCGGGAGGAAGCCCGGAACGTCTACGAGACTTACAATAGGAATGTTGAATGCGTCGCAGAAACGTACGAAGCGTGCGCCCTTGCGTGAAGCATTTGTGTCGAGCACACCGGCATAAGCAGAAGGCTGGTTGGCAACGATACCTACTGACTGACCGTTGAAACGTGCGAAACCTGTTATGATGTTCTTTGCAAACTTAGGTTGTACTTCGAAGAACTCGCCGTTGTCGGTGAGTGCACCGATCACCTTATACATGTCGTAAGCCTTGTTTGGGTCGTCAGGCAGAATTTCGTTTAGCAGGTTTTCTGCGCGGTTAACAGGGTCTGTGCATTCTACTCGTGGAGCCTCTTCCATATTGTTTGAAGGGATGTACGATAGGAGAGTCTTAATCATCTCGAATGCTTCTTCTTCAGTCTTTGCGGTGAAGTGTGTCACACCCGACTTTGAAGCGTGTACTGATGCACCTCCAAGATGCTCGGCGTCGACATCCTCGCCTGTCACTGACTTTACAACCTTCGGACCGGTGAGGAACATGTATGATGTGCCCTCGGTCATGAGGATGAAGTCTGTCAGTGCCGGTGAGTAAACCGCACCACCCGCACAAGGTCCCATGATAGCAGAAATCTGTGGAATGACACCTGATGCAAGAATGTTGCGCTCGAAGAGTTCGCCATAACCGGCGAGCGAGCAGATGCCTTCTTGAATACGTGCACCACCGGAGTCGTTCATGCAGATGAAAGGTGCACCGTTTTGCATTGCCATATCCATTGCCTTGCAAATCTTCTGCGACATTGTCTCTGACAGCGAACCACCATTAACGGTAAAGTCCTGTGCCGATACATAAACGAGACGGCCGTCGATAGTTGCAGAACCTACAACGACGCCGTCTCCCATATATTGTTTCTTCTCCATGCCGAAGTTGTGGCAACGGTGAAGTTTGAACATGTCATATTCTTCGAATGAACCTTCGTCAACAAGCATCTCGATGCGCTCACGTGCGGTGTATTTACCACGTGAGTGCTGCTTCTCAATAGCCTTCTCTCCACCACCAAGTTTTGCTATCTTGCGCTTCTCGATGAGTGTCTTGATTTTTTCTGTCTGTTTGCTCATTTTATTGCTGTTTTTGTTCTAATTTCAAGTTCCAATTGTGCAAAGGTACGAAAAAACAACGATATTACCAAAAGGTAATACCATTGCTCAATATCTTTTAACTTTTTTTCCGCCCATTTCTATGGAACAGATAGATGTAGCTTGTCTTCGGGTTAAACCCGAATCGGTCATTAGAGTCCTTGACTGATTTTGTTCGATTGTTGAGCAGATGT
>ENA-OWND01000960-OWND01000960.1-metagenome-genome-assembly--contig:-NODE-960-length-18493-cov-7.187114_pt1 | contig 18493 bp, 10 predicted proteins | sample MGYA00245342_ERZ651119 | MGnify/ENA primary metagenome ERZ651119 (study PRJEB26857, sample SAMEA4031756) | metagenome | biome: human; feature: oral; material: saliva | place: Philippines | collected 2014...
TCCTCGAAAGGGGACTCTTTTTTTGTATTGCCGGTATCGCTCTTCGGGGCTACGCACCCCGGTCGCGAGGCCAACCCGCGGTGTTTTTCATAGATTAGAGCCTATGAAAAACGAATGATTTGTTGTACTTCGATTTTGAAAGTACGAATTATCCTGTTGTCGTCTGTTGTATTTATAGTTTACCTTTGGCGTAAGCTGTTTAGATGTGTGTGTTATCTATTAAGTATATTGTTTTAGTCCTGAGCAGAGAAGACGAACAAATAAATCGTCTGTTTGGATTTGTCCATCATCACAAGGATATCCCATTCCACCTCGCGTTCTGCCCAGCTGCGAGAGCGAAGGGGGGCATCAGTCTGCGGAGAGCTGCGCAGGGGGGCTTCCTCGCGCGCGTATGTATGCGCGCGCGTCAGGCAGTTTTTGTTTTTTGCCTTCACTCCTTCACTCGTATGCCCTAAGTTGTTGAGCGCGAGAGAGAAAAGGGTGAAGGCTTTTGCCCTTTTGCCTTCACACCGAGTTCTCCCATTCGCGAGAGCTCGGTGAAGGTTCGACGAGCCCCAGCCTTCACCCGAAAACGGTTGAAATCGTGTACGTTGCAGTCGGGTGGTGAAGGGTGAAGACAAAAAGTCGAAATTCGGTGAGTGCGTACGCGCGCGTGAGTGGGGCGAAAGCTTCACCGCAGTGTTCATGCGCGGCGAGCAAAGCGGGGGCGTTTCTCGATTTAGTGGGGGAGAAACGCGCGAAAGTGGGCCGTTGTTTCCGTTTTCCCTCGAGTTCTTTTGAGTTTCCATCGATCGGTGATCTTGTGGTGTGGGGCGTCGGGAGGAATCGGCGTGCGAGATGGGAATGGGTTTGCGCTTTGGTTCATGGGACGCGGGCGCAGTGAGTACGGCGTGGCGAGGAGAAAAGACAGCGCGCAAAGCTGTTGTGAAGCGTTGCGCGCTGTCTCGTTGCAGTTCGTTCGTTTTTATGCTTTCTCTCGACTCCGGAGAGAAAGCCCCCGTGTTCTTCTTCGGGTTATGAGAATTTGTGAGATTTGCCGCTGATTTCCATTTTTAATCGCTTGTAAACGGCGAGAATATTCGATGAACTGTGATTTTCTGATTTGGTGGTTTCCCGAGAATATCCTAATTTTGCCGTCAGAAAAACCACATCCCGTTTGCGGATCCTTGTTCCACTTTCTCGTCTTGCGACGTCCATCATATTTTCCCCTCACCCCCCGTTCAGTATCGACGGTGACTGCTCGTGTGCGCGCCGACTAAGCGGCAAAAATCGCCCGCCGTTGCGTAGCGATCGAAGCAGAGAAAAGCCCTCAGACTGAAAGGAGAGCGAATGTTCCACGGGAAACATTTTCCGTCCCTGTTTCGACCACTGCGCAACGGCGGGTGGAGCGATGCCTTCGGCACACCCACTCAGCGCGCTCCGAAGGGCGAAAGCATCGTGGGTTAGTCGACCAGTTTGAGCACCTGCTCCACGATCTGCTCGTCGAGCAAATGGTTGTCGGCCAGCAGTTTTTGCAGGTCGAACCGGTCGTAGAGGTCCTTTTTGATGCCCCCTACCCACACTTTCATGTCGGTCGGTCCGTAGAAGGCCGCAATGCGTTGGCCGAAACCGCCGTCTGTGCAGCCGTCTTCGAGCGTCACCACCAAGGAGTGGTCGATCTTCAAGGCGTTGAGCGTGTCGGCGTCCACCGCATGGAGGTAGCGCGGGTTGATGAGGGTGGCGTCGATACCCTTTTGGGCGAGCAGACGCACGACGTTCTCGCCCTTTTGGAAGAAGGAACCGGCTGCGATGATCGCCACCTGCTGTCCGCGGTGCACCACTTGGTATTGCGGGACGTAGGCATACTGCTCATCGACCGGTTCGGTCGTGTGGTGCACGCCGTTGCTCGGCACGCGGAGGGCGACGGGGCACTTGTCTTGGCGCACCGCCCAGCGCAACATGGCAAAATATTCTTCGCAGGTGGTGGGAGCGAGATAAACGAGGCCGGGTATGCTGCATAGCATAGGAATGTCGAAGAGACAGATGTGCGTGATGTCGTTCATCACGCCGGCGCCGCCATACATCACATTGATGACCGCCGGGTTGGCATTGATGCACAGATCTTGTGCAATCTGGTCGTAGGCACGTTGGATGAAGGTGCTGGTGACCGTCCACACGGGGCGGAGTCCGCCTTTGGCCATGCCTGAAATCATGGCCGTGGCCTGTTCTTCGGCGATGCCCACGTCGACATGCTGTGCACCGGCCTCTTCGCGTTTCGCGCGGTTGAAACCCGCCACAGCAGGTGTGCCGGCCGTGACGGCAACGAGGGTCTTGTCGTGCTTCATCTCGCGCAGCATCCAGTCGGAGAAGAGTTGGGCATAGTTCTCTTGTGCCGTCATCTCGGGCCGGCTGCCGTCGGTGCGGTCGAAGGGCAGCCCCCAGTGCCAAGCCTCTTTGTTCTGCACGGCGGGTGCGAACCCATGTCCTTTTTCGGTGTGGATGTGTACGACGGTGGGGCGTGTGGTGCCTTTCACGCTGTGGAAAACTTTGATGAGTTGTTCCAGGTCGTTGCCCTCTTCGAGGTAGATGTACTCGAATCCCCAAGCCTTGAACCAGTTGTGCTCGCACGTGCCGTGGCTTTCGCGCAGTGCGCGCAGGTTTTTGTAGATGCCGCCGTGGTTTTCGGCGATGGACATTTCGTTGTCGTTGACCACGATGAGGATGCCGGTGCCGAGTTCGGACGCCTCGTTGAGTCCTTCGAAGGCTTCGCCGCCGGAGAGGGAGCCGTCGCCGATGACGGCGATGATGTTCTCGTCGGTGCCTTTGAGGTCGCGCGCTTTTTGCAGCCCGGTGGCCAGACTGATGGAGGTGGAGGTGTGGCCGACCTCAAAATTGTCGTATTCGGGACACTCTGTGGGAGAGGAATAGCCGGAAATGGCGTCCATGTCTTCGAGGGTGCCGAGAAAACCGAAGGCGCGGCCGGTGAGCACCTTGTGGGGGTAGGTTTGGTGGCTGACATCGAACACGAATTTGTCCTTGGGCGCGTCGAAAACGTAGTGGAGGGCCACGGTGGCTTCCACGAAACCGAGATTCGGTCCGATGTGGCCGCCGTGCTGGCTCACACGATTTAAGACGGCATCTCGGGTTTCGGCGGCCACCACTTGAAGGGCTTCGAGATTCAGCGCTTTCAAGTCGGCCGGTGACTTCAATTTTTCAATATACATGGTTCTGTGCTTTATTGGTAGCTTACAAAGCTACACCAACCGTTCGGAATCTCCAAAACCGATCGACGGAAAGTGTGCGCGGGTGACTTTCTTTTAGTGACTTGGCGTTCCTTACTTACGCTCGTTGCGTTCAGACCGCGAAGGGCAGCCGATGCAAAGCGGAGAGGTGCCGCAAAAAAGCATAGCCTTGCACCGAGCGGTGAAGGCTATGCCGAAAAGAAATGTAGAGGGGGCGAGCGCAAGTAGGCCGGTGCGCATCAAGGGAGGGACAAGCAGCGGAACTTCCCGATCACTTGCCGCGGCGATGGGGTTGGAAATGGGGAGAGTGGATGTGCAGGCGATGTCGACCGGCAGCCATGGGGGCACTGCGAAGGAGAGAGCGGTTGAGAACCGGGGAACTCGCAGCTTGGTGATCCCTGCTTGGTTGCGGTGCTTATCTTCATTACCCGCCAAAGTGGCGAAAGTAAAACGGAAGGGTGTGTTTTTTTTGTTTTTGCTGCTCGTCTGTATCGTAAATTGTTGATATTCAGTTGGGATCTGCGGAGGAAAAAATGAACGATGGATGCGATTTTTTTGTCGGGGAGGTGCATGCCCAGCGAAGCGGGCGAGTGAAAAGGAAAAAGGAGTTGCGCAATGCGCAACTCCTTTTGAGTACGGTGGACCAGCTAGGGCTTGAACCTAGGACCTCCAGATTATGAGTCTGTTGCTCTAACCAACTGAGCTACAAGTCCGGCGAAAGTCGATACTTTCGTGTTGCGAAGTTAGCAAAAAAGTTGAGGGTTTCCAAATTCTCCCGCGGCTTTTTTGGTTTCGTGGACTTGAATCGGCGCGGTTCAGAGTTTCCAGGCGGAAAGGGTGAAGTCTTTTTCGACGCGTTGTTCGACGGCATCGGGGAGGTTGTGGAAGAAGTTGATGCCGGTGTTGTGCTCGAGTTGAGCGATGCTGATGGCGTGTTTGCGCATGTCGGCCGTAGTGCCGGTCTTGCCGTAGTTCTTGTTTTCGAGCCAGAAGGCGATGCCGCTGTACACGCCATTTTTGACCTTGAGGAGCGCCATAAAATAGTGTGCCGGCACGGGTACGCGTCCATTGGCCACATATTTGAGCACGCCGACATTGTGATCGGTGGTGCCGCCCTTCACGACGTAGAGCGTGTCGGCGAAGGCGCTGTTGCGACCGAGGTCTTGCACCAGTCCCTCGAGTGCGGTCCAATATTTCTGGTTGAAGTGACCGACTTGCGGACTCATGTTGCTCATGTAGAAAGTCTGGTCGTTGGCTTCTCGCGAGAAGAGCCGGTCGGCCGAGGCCACGAGGTGGCCGTGGTCGTAGCCGTTGAACGAGAGATCGGAGGGGAGCGCCTCAGCACGGGCCAGCAGTGGGTCGGCGGGGTATTGCGGTTTCTGGGAGTAGGGTTTGCGCCCCACCTTTTTGGGCCGCGTTTCTGCATCGAAGCGGAAGGCTACCCAACGGGAGTGGAAGAGCGTGACGTCGTAGTCGACGGCGTAGTTGAGGATAGAGTCGCCGCCGGTGTGGGCGGGTGCCACGCGATGGACGAGGAAGCGTTCGGCGGCGGCACCGGTGAGTTGGGGCATCTCGATGCGTGCTGCGGCACGGCGATCGGCCGCGCTCATTTGGCCCGGTGTGGGTTGCGGCGCAGGATCGGGTGTGGGAACGGGTTGGGACGGTTGGTTCGGTTCGGAGGTGCCCCAATGGATGTCGGGTTTGTTGTCTCGGTCGCAGGCGACGAAGGCCAAAGTGAGACAGCAGAGGGCGAGGAAAAGTCTGTTCATGGGCGTGTTGTGGAAAGAAAACACACCGCCCGCACGGGATGCGCGAGCGGTGTGGGGGAAGTGGGGATGCGGCCGGCCGACGCCGGCGAGGCAGATTCGGTGCCGCGGGGAGGGTTACTGCAGGCCGCCGTTGGTGGTGGTGAGCGTAGCGTCGTCGACGAGGAAGGCGCCGCTACCCTTTTGGTTCATGACGAGCAGGCAAATGGTCTTGGGCCGGTCGAGCTTGAAGGTATAGGTGACGAGAGACCAAGCGCCTTGGGTCACTGTGGTGGGGTCACTATAGATGTAATCGCTCTTGAAATCGGCTACTTTGTGGTCAGTCATGATGGCGTAGCCGGTCTTGAGGTGGGCGTTGGCTTCAGCACCGTAGACATAGTAGGTGAAGGTGTAGGTGCCGGCTTTGAGGTTGAGCTCGGCGTAGGACAGACGTTTGTTGACCTTGGCATCGCCGGTGACTTTCACGGCGTATTGTCCACCGTGGGCCGTAGTGCTCTGCGAAAGTGAGGCGTTGCCGATGCTCGACTTCCAAACGGCGGGGGCGGCTCCGTCCCAGTTTTCGAAACCGGCGTTGCTCAGGAGATTGTCTCCCGTGGGTGCGGGTGCCGGCGTGGGATCGGGCGTCGGAGTGGGCGTGGGTTGCGCGGGTTGGTCGAGGTGGCCGAGTGCGAGTTTCACGTTTTTGATCTGCCAGGTCGATCCGCTCTTGTCGTCGCTGTTGTAGCGGAAGGCAATGCGCACTTTCTTGCCGAGGAAAGCTTCGGGAATGTCGAAGTTGGCCGAAGTATAGGTCTTCCAATCGGAACCTTCCGTCCATTTCTGGTTGAGCACCGTCCATCCGGCCTCGGGTTGCGCGGGGTTGTAGGCGTCGGTGATGAGCAACTGTTGGTTGGCATCGGCCTTGTTGTAGCGCAGGATGTATTCGAGCGCCACGTGCGCATTTTCGGTCTTTGCGGCGGTGAGATCAACTTCCTGACTGACGAGATAGTAGGTGCCGGCTGTGGTCTTCTTCGAGGCGTTGTCGTAGCCCGAAGCTTTGGCCGATTTGAAATCGACCTTCCATGCGCCTTCGCCCGAGGTGGTTTGGGAGGTGAAGGCACCGAGGGAGGCGGCGAAGCTTTCGTCGATGAAGATGCCGTTGCCGGGCGTGACGGGCTGTTCGGGCGTGGAGGGCGTCACGACGCCGCGCTGCACTTTGAGATTCTTGATTTCCCAAGTGGAACCGCTCTTGTCGTCGGTGTTGTAGCGGAAGGCGATGTAGACCTTTTTGCCGAGGAAGGCGGCAGGTACGGCGATTTTCTCGTTGGCGAACGTTTTCCAATCACTGCCTTCAGTCCATTTCTGGTTGAGCACCGTCCAACCTTGGTCGGGGTGCGCGGGATCGAAGTGGTCGGCGATGAGAAGTTGCTGGTTTTCGTCGCCTTTGTTGTAGCGCATGATGTAGTCGAGCGCCACATAAGCGTTATCTACGCCGGTAAGGTCGATTTCGGAGCTGACAAGGTAGTATGTGCCGGCTGTGGTCTTCTTGGCGGCGTTGTCGTAGCCCGAGGCTTTGGCGGTTTTGAAGTCAATTTTCCATGCGCCTTCTCCGGAAGTGGTGTAATTCTTGAACGAACCGAGTGAGCTGGCGAAGCTTTCTTCGAGCAACACTTCCTTGGAAGCGGGTTGTTGCTGTTGCTTTTCGGTGGGCAGACCGTAAGGTGAGGGCACGTCTTCGCAGGCGGTGAAACCGAGGGCGAGGGTGCAGGCGGCAGCGAGGGTGAGAAGCTTATTCATTTGGTCTTATTTTGTGTGGGCGGTGGTGGGTTGGATATCGTCGAGGCTACGCAGTTGCAATTGCCAGTCGGAATAGTAGGAGAGTACGCCGGTGTAGACGCAGCTCGCGGTGGGGATGCGGGTGAAGGAGATGTTGTTGCGCACGGAGGTGCGAATGGTGAAACCGGCTGTGCTGTTGTCGAGCAGCAAGGTGCGGTCCACTCCGAAACCGGCGTCGTAGAGCGCTTTGGGCGCAAAGATTTTGGGGAGCGGTTCGAGTTTTCCGGAGAGGGTTCCCTTGGCAGGGGTATTGGCCTCAGCACCTTGTACCTCTTTGATCTTTCCGCTCACCGTGGCGAGGAGCGGGCAGTTGAGATAGTTGCGGTTGCTCTTGTTTTCGAGCCAGCTTGCTGCCGCTGCCGTGGTGAGATCGCGCGGGGTGAGTTCGGGCGCTTTCGGATTGGGCGTGCCGATGAGGGCAATGTGGGTGCTGACGTCTTCGAGCAGCATGGGGCCGAGTCGCAGATTACCGGCCGAGGTGTAATAGGGACGGCCGATTTTGGGCGTGCGGCTGTAATTGCCGATGTAGAGTCCGTTGAGGTTGATGCGCACGCGCTGTCCGAGTGCAAAATGGGGGAAGAGCGTGGAGGTTTTCACCCCGACGGTGATGCACTGGTCGTCGGGTGCTCCCGGCGTGGACTTGATGTCGCGGAGCACAAGCGTCTGATAGAGGTTGCCTGAGATGTCGTTGGCCACGACAACGCCTTCAAAAATCACGTCTTCTTTGACTTCTTCGAAGGTGTTGTTTCCCGAAATGGGCGCACTGTATTTCTCTTTGACTTGGAGAATGTCGGTGTTTGCCGCCGGCAATTGTTGAGCCGTGATGAGTGCGCGAGCATTGTCGGGCACTTCGTTGTGGTCCATGCACGAACCCAGCGAGAGCGAGAGCGCACCGGCGAGTGCGAGAGAGAGTATGCGATTCATGTGAGTGGCTTTTTAGAACTTGAATCCAACGTTGAGGAAGAAGTTGAAGGGGTTGGCATAGTAGTACTTCGAGTTGCGCGAGAACTTGTAAGCTTTGCCTTCGCCTTTGGTATACGTTCCGCCGTCTTCCTTATAATAGTAGTCCGAGCGGTTTTGTTCGTATCCTCCCGTGCGGAGTTTCGTGTTGTTGGCGATGTTTTGGAACGCGAGACTCACGATCAAGCTGTGGCCGTGCGCCAGGCGGAAATAGCGTCCGATGCCGAAATCGAACATCACGCCTCCCTTGAACTTTTCTTGTTCGGCAGCATAAGCCGTGACTTCTCGGCCGTTGGCATCGAAGAGCACACCGCCTTCTCGTTTCACCTCGTTTTCGGTCACGTCATAGGAAGGGCGTCCTGCGGCGTCGGTGCCGGAAGGCAAGTAGAAGTGCCCGTCGCCGTTGTAGGTGCTGTTGAGTCGGCGGTAGGGCGAGAAGCCGACGTAAACGCGATCATAATAATTGGCCGATGCTTCGAAGAACCAGCCGTTGATGCTGTAGTTGGCTCCGAGCGAAACCGCCGTGAGCGGTGTGCTGCTCACTCGCATGCCGTCGGCAATGACGCGCAAGGGCATGTTTTCCTTCGTCACGGGATTCACCACTCTGTTCAGTCGCGCCAATTCGTTGGCGTTCATTCCCTCGTAGCTAATTTGCGCGTAGGGATTGTTGGTGTATTTCGCGTCGCCGACGGAGGCCAGGAGGAGGAACGTGAGATTGTTGGTGGCTTGCACGTCGAAAGCCGCCTCTACACCGTAGTGTTCTTTGCGCACTCCCGTCATGGTGAGGTAAGTGAAGGTCGACTGCTGGTCGTTGTAGAAAGCGCTTTGTTCCACTTGGCGTCCGAAGCGCGCATAGTATCCGCTGAGTTTTCCCACCACGGGACCGAGGCGGAAGGTGTAACTGAGATCCGCGTCGTAGATGTCTTCATTGGTGAGGTGGTCCACAAAATTATTTTGTGCGCGGGGAGCCACGAAAGCATTGCGCGCCAACGGAGCCTGCGTCCCGGCGCCGGCACTGAGTGCGATCGTATGGTTGAACGTCGGCGAGTAGGCCACGCCGAGTTTACCACCGCCGCCGAGGAATTTGGCCAATCCACTCTTGCCGAAGCTGTTGTTCTTGTAGCGTCCGTTCTCCATTCGGCCGTCGCGTTCCATGCTTGTGCCGTCGATATGTCCCGCGAGTGTGATGGTCCAATGGGGAGACGTGAAACGATAGTTGCTCCAGGCCTCAGCTTGGGTCACATCTATATTATAGTCGTAGCCGAAGCGATCGCCTTTGGCAATTTGTCGATTGGGGTGTCGCACGTCGTTTTGCGCTTCGTCGGAAGTGATGCCGTAGTCGTTCACCGCAAACTTGTCGAGGTCGGTGTAGCGCGTGGCGCCGAGCAAGTCGGCCATGGTTTTATAGTGCATACCGTGCGTACGGTTGAATTGTACGCCGAGCGCAATGCGGTGGTGCACGTTGAAAGTGTGGTTAAGCGTCGAGCTCAGCGCCCACACACTTTGGTCGTTGTGTCGGCGTTCCTGATAGTACAGCGCTTCCCCACCCTCTTGTTCGTTGCGGCGGTTGACAAAATAGAGCTGATCCCAGTTGATCTGTCGGTTCGCCTTGTTGGCTGTCCAGTGTTGGCGAAGTGTTTCCCACTGTTTGAAAAGGAAATCCTCGTCCGCCACGTTGTGTTCGTTCGCATTGCTGCGCGTGCCGTCGCTGCCCCATACATTGCCCACGCTCGATGGGAAGTTCTTATAATAGTCCGGTCGCGGATCGTAAGCATTGCCATTCCATCCCAGCGACGTACCGCTGTAGAACGAATAGGTGTAGCCCAAGTTTGTGGTCAGTCGCGTGTCGTTGTTGTCGCTGTTCCAATCCCACGTGAGGATACTCGTGGGAGCGAAGGCGCGCACCACGCGCGAATTGCGTTTTTCGCCGTTCTGGTAACCCCAGTTCGGGTTGTAGTAGTGCGAGTTGGCTAACCAATAGGCCTCTTCTGTCGAAGCCGCTTGTTGCGCGCGTTCGGTCGGCGCGCCGTAGGTTACGAGCGAAAGCGCATGGTTCGTGCCGAAGCGCTTTTCCGCAGCGAGGAAATAAGCTGCCGAATTGTAGAACGTACCCTCGATCTGCCCTTCTTTCGCTCCCCGATAACCCACCGAGGCAGCGAGCGCCCAACCGTTGGACATGAGTCCCGTGGCGTAAGTAAAGAGTGCGCGTCCCACATAGTTGCGGTTGGTGGCCGAAAGGCTCAATTTCTTGCCTTGGGCAAATTGCGAAGCACGGGTGTTGTAGCTCGTTGCGCCGCCGATGCCCGGAGTGCCGAAGGTGGAAAAGTCATAAGCATTCAACCCCTCGCGGTTGCGTGTGGCGTCATTGAGACCACCGATCGAGGCATAGTTGAAGCGCCCCAACTCCAAATCGTTGAGTCGCAGTCCGTTCATGTAGGTGTTGGCATACATATTGTCGTAGGCCCGCACCCGGAAACGCATCGGGCTGAAGCGGAATCCGACGTTGTAGAGAAACGGATCGCTTTTGGCCGTGACCGATGAAATGGTCTGCGCGAAGTCGCCGTCCTCATCGAGTTGCGATTCGGAGAAGGTGAAATCGGCATTGTCGTCTTGAAATCTGACGGTATCGGCCACAGGATGCTGTGCACGTGCCGCGGCACCCGCTACGCACCAAAGTGCGGCCAATATGAACGTTCCTTTCTTCATGTATCTGAGGAGTCGTAAAAGAGGTTATGTGGTTCGCTCGGCAGACTCGTCTGCCTTGTTCTGCTGTGCGCGGAGCACCGAACCAAGCGCCCACGTGAGGGTAGTTTTCAATGCGAAGATAGCAAAAGCCGTTGACTCCGCTGTGTGTTTCCTCCTATTTTTTGTCAAGTCTCTGTTTCCTCCCCCGCATTTTGCCCCCTTCTCGCCGAAAAAGGCCCATTGAAGCGGAGCGAATGCGATTTTGTTGTTAAATTTGCTCCGTAATCACCTATTCAGTATGAAGAATTTACTTTCCGCCCTGCTCCTTGTCCTAGTGCTCGGAGTACTTCCCGCCTCAGCACAAAAGAAGGTGCTCTACGGCGTGGGATTCTACAACGTCGAAAATCTTTTCGACACGCAACACGACGCCGGCAAGAACGACTACGAGTTCCTGCCCTCCGGCTCCTACCAGTGGACAGAACAAAAATACACCGCAAAGCTCCACAACATCGCCCAAGTGCTGAGTGAACTTTGTACCGAAGTGGGTACGAAGAAGAACCCCGCCGGCGCCGCCGTCATCGGTCTGAGTGAGGTCGAAAACAGCCACGTGCTCAATGATCTCCTGCGCGAGCCCGCCTTGGCCGCTCGCGGTTATCGCTACGTCCATTTCGACGGCCCCGACCGCCGCGGTATCGACGTGGCGCTGCTCTACAATCCCAAAGCCTTCCACCTCGTAGAAGCCCAACTCATCCCCTACATCTACCCCACCGAGAGCCAACCCGACGTGGATCTCGGTTTCTACATCGACGAGAAAGGCCGTGTCAAAGGCTATCCCTACCAAAACGGTCTCCTGCGGGGCGACACCACCTACATCACCCGCGGTTTCCTCACCGTCGAAGGCTATCTGGGCGGCGAAAAGTTCTATTTCATCGTCAACCACTGGCCCTCTCGCGGAGCAGAAAGTCCCGTGCGTGAGCGTGCCGGCTACCAAGTGCGCCGCCTCAAGGAAGCCCTCCTCAAGCAAGACCCCGATGCGCGCATTGTCATCATGGGCGACCTCAACGACGATCCCGGCAACCTCTCTGTCTCCTCGCCCGACGCCCTCGGTGCCAAGAGCGACAAGAACGCCTGCGGTCCCCACGATCTCTACGACCCCTGGTACGACATGCTCTACAAACAAGGCGTAGGCACCCTCTACTACCGTGGCAAGTGGAATCTCTTCGACCAAATCATTTTCACGGGCAACCTGCTTCAGAACAAAGACAAAACGCGGCTGCATCTGCTGACCAACGCCGTCTTCTCGCGCGACTACCTCTTGCAAACCGAGGGTAAATACAAAGGTGCACCCAAACGCACCACTGCCGGCGGCACTTGGCTCAATGGCTATTCCGACCACCTGCCCACGCAGATCTTCCTCGTCAAGGATGTCCGCTAACTTCAACACAAACGCCTAAACATAATCTTTCCACTCGTGGCACAGAAACCTGCTATTCCCAAAGGCACCCGCGATTTCGGCTTTGTCGAAATGGCGCGCCGCAATTATATCTTCGACACCATCCGCAGTGTCTACCGGCTCTACGGCTTCAGTCAGATCGAAACCCCCGCCATGGAGAACCTCTCCACCCTCATGGGCAAGTATGGTGAAGAAGGCGACAAGCTCCTCTTCAAAATTCTCAACAGCGGCGACTTCACCCGCTCCGTCTCCACCGCCGACTACGAAGCTGCCTCCGCACCTGCCCTCGCCGCCAAGTTCTGCGAGAAAGGACTGCGTTACGATCTCACCGTCCCCTTCGCCCGTTTCGTGGTGCAGCACCGCGAGGAGCTCACCCTCCCCTTCAAGCGCTACCAGATTCAACCCGTTTGGCGCGCCGACCGTCCGCAGAAAGGCCGTTATCGCGAGTTCTACCAGTGCGATGCCGACGTCGTTGGTTCCGATTCGCTCCTCAATGAGGTCGAACTCATGCAGATTGTCGACGAAGTTTTCACCCGCTTCGGCATTCGCGTCGCCATCAAGATCAACAACCGCAAAATCCTCACCGGCATTGCCGAAGTGATCGGTGCGGCCGACAAGATTGTCGACATCACCGTGGCCATCGACAAACTCGACAAGATCGGTCTCGACAAGGTCAACGAAGAACTCGCCGCCGCCGGCCTTTCCGACGAACAAATCGCACGTCTCCAACCCATCATCTCCCTCTCCGGCACCAACACCGAGCAACTCGACACCATGCGCCGCGTCTTGGCCGAAAGCGAAGTCGGTTTGCGCGGTTGCGACGAAGTGGCCTTCGTGCTCGAAGCCCTCGGCGACAGCCTCCGCAACGCCATCGACCTCGATCTCACTCTCGCCCGCGGCCTCAACTACTACACCGGCTGCATCTTCGAAGTCAAAGCCCTCGATGTCGAAATCGGCAGCATCACCGGCGGTGGTCGTTACGACAACCTTACCGGCATCTTCGGTCTCCCCGGTCTTTCCGGTGTGGGCATCTCCTTCGGTGCCGACCGCATCTACGACGTGCTCAACCAGCTCGAGCTCTACCCTGCCGACACCGATACGGGGGTCGAACTGCTCTTCATCAATTTCGGCGCCGCCGAAGCCGCTCGCTGCCTCGAATTGGCGCGCACCACCCGTGCCGCCGGCATTTCCACCGAGGTCTATCCCGATGCCGCCAAAATGAAGAAGCAAATGGCCTACGCCAATGCGCGCCACATCCCCTTCGTCGCCCTCATCGGCGAGAACGAGTTGCAGCAAGGCCTCGTCACGCTCAAGAACATGACCACCGGCGAGCAGTCGCAACTCACCCCCGAGCAACTGCTCGAGTGTCTCCGCGCCTGAGTCCCGCCCCACGGCACACGCTAAGTCGGTAACACAACACACCGAGCCCGAACCTTTACCACTTTTGGCAATCGTTCGGGCGCGGTATTTTTGTATCTCGCAGTGAAGGTGGATTGTATTTAATGTGTGTAGGTGACGCTTATTTTATCTTGTTGTTATTAAATGATGTTGTTTGCTGACATCTGATACTCATTTTAAGATGGATTCTTTTTTAGATTTCATAGGTGGTTCGTACTTTTGCAGTACTTCGTTTTGGAGTCATCTTCTTTAATTATAACATTCCCGTTATGAAAGCTTTTGTAGAACAATTGGCGATCTATTTGGAGAACGCATCTGTAGAGCAGCTGAGAAAGGATTGGGAAGACCTGAAATCCTACAATGGGATAGGAGACTATGTGTCTTGCTATCTTTACAAGATCCAGTCTTGTGTTGGGGTAGGAGAAATGGTAGAGACGATGTGTTTGAATATTGAAAAATCCATATCAAACGAAATAAAACTTGTTTAAGATGATGTGTCCTTTTTGCGGAAAATATGTAGCGCCAACGGCAAGAATGTGTCCTAATTGTGGCCATGAATTTCGATCAGATTCAAATGATGGTGAATTGTCCGGTTGTGGAGCAGCTATTGCTCTTGTACTCTGCTTTATTTTAATGTTTTCTGCTTTTCTTGTGATATTTTACGTTAGATTTGTTTGAGTGAATATCTATCCGTGAAGTGTAGAGGAGTGTAGAGTTTTCTTAATGAATACTTGAGTTTGAAGAAGGGAATATTGTGCAATGACTACCGAAGAAATGCGAACACTTGGAGATTTTGTTGCTGTTAATGGAGCGTTTAAAAAGCTGCTGGAATAGGAAGATGGCAACTAGAAGCAAAGAAGGCTGACTTGAAAGTGTGAGAATTGTTGAATAAGGCAAGACATAACACCGCAATGGCTAAACTACAACCTAATTACGGAAGTAGTATATCTGCCAATGAAATTTGCCAACAGCTTAGTAGTAATGAAAATCCAGACAATGTTCTGGATTTTTTTTAGTATCTTATAATTGTGGTCAGATATGGAGCAAAAAGTGTTTTTTTAGGGGGCGCCTTCCCCAAGGCAGTGTTAGATTTTGGTGCTTTGTCAAAGAGGGGTTGTATCAATCCTACATTTTACGTAGAGGAGTGTATTATGGAAAGCTTAAGGAGTATTATTTGAATTTTGTTTTCAGGGCAACGAGTGAGAAGAGCAAGAACTTGTTAGTGTGTTTTGTGAGGCTGTCTATGAGTTTGTTCATATCGAAAAGTATGAAGATATTCCTTTGTTTTTCTTCGCCAATGCATTTGCAATTCTGTTTCCTTACATTCGTGCTTTTGTGAGTACCCTTACATTGCAAGCTAATTATGGGCCACTCGTATTATCCACGATGAACCTTTCTTCTCTTGCCGGCGTGCTTAAAGAACGAACTCGAATCGATGACGAAGTGTAAGGAGCTGTTTCAAACTTTGGAGCAGCGTTGTAACGTCGATGACGTAGAAAATAATGGTCCTTATTGTTGTAAGCGCGAGGATGCTTGGCTCTCAGAGGGGTATTACTTTTGGGAGCATATTGATTTTGCTCATGCTTGGGGAAACTTGTCGTATGGCGGAAACTGTATGATAGGTAGCCTATGCATTGAATACAAGGATGAGGATCTGCTGGATTTATCTGATTCAGATGATTTATGTGCTTTTGAAAAGGCATATGAAATGTTGAGTTTTAAATTTAAAACGGAGAGAATAACTGTTGCATTTGTTGCGAAATTTCTTCGCGAAAAAACAGATGTCTCATGGAAAGCCGTGAAAGCCATTATTGAAAGATCCTTCAATGTAAGAAAATTCCCTGCTCTTGAGAGAGGAATACCGGTGTCGACAAATCGCTATCCTCAGCAATTGAATCTTCGTCCGCAGATTCAATGGTGTGTTATTGAAAGATCTCTTTTGAAGGATATCCCGTTCTCCGTCGTTTTCGACAGTGATATTTCACCTCAGGCTATTTAGTACCATATCGGATGAAATATGATTTGGCGTTGATAAGCAATGTGCCCCGAAAAGTAGATAATATGTCTATTTTTCGGACATTACCCTTCTTCTCGCCTATTGCGCCTTTAGAACCCTTCCTTTCGTCCTCTTGTCTCAACAAAGAGCGCCACGCTACAAACCTGTAGCGTGGCGCTTTCGTTCAATAAGGTTTTTTCTCACGGGTACCGGTCTCACTTATGGATAGCGCAAGAAGAGAGGAAATCTTTGGAATGGTGTCATGGTTTGACCGTCTTCTTTCCGTTCACGACCTGCACTCCGTCCGGCAAATGTTTCCGTGCTCCGCGCTTGCGTGCAGCGGGTAGATGTGCTGCGCTGCGTTTGTTTCTTTCCACCGTAGTGGGGTTTGCGGTGAAATAGCCCGTTTCCGGATTAGCCATCATAACATCTGTATTTTTTCCGTCGTAGGATACTGCGCCCTTCAACTTCGGATTGCAGAAGAACATATCGTCTGATTTAGGGCAACTCCAAGCTGTATTGCTGTAGATGGTCGTCAGCGCCGGACAAGCGAAGAACATCCAACTCATGTCAGTTACGTTTTGTGTTTCAAAGTTCTTCAGATCGAGAGAAGTCAAAGCTGAGCAACCGGAGAACATGCCCCGCATATTGGTGACATTTTGTGTGTTGAAGTGCTGCAAGTCGAGAGAAGTCAAAGCTGAGCAACCGGAGAACATGTTCCGCATATTGGTGACATTTTGTGTGTTGAAGCTCTTCAGGTTGAGAGAAGTCAACGCCGAGCAACCATAGAACATCTGACACATATCAGTTACTTTTTGTGTGTTGAAATTCTGCAGGTTGAGAGAAGTCAGCGCTGAGCAACCATGGAACATCCAAAACATACTTGTTACTTTTTGCGTGTTGAAGTTTTGCAGGTTGAGAGAAGTCAGCGCCGAGCAACCAGAGAACATGAGGCGCATATCGATTACGTTTTGTGTATTGAAGTGCTTCAGATCGAGTGAAGTCAGTGCTGCGCAATTCCAGAACATACCGTACATGTCGGTTACATTTTGTGTATTGAAGTTCTGCAGATCGAGTGTAGTCAGCGCCTTACAACCATCGAACATCGAGCTCATGTCAGTGACGTTTTGTGTATTGAAGCTCTTCAGGTCGAGTGAAGTCAGCGCCGAGCACCGCCGGAACATGCACTCCATATTGGTGACATTTTGTGTATTGAAATGCTTCAGATCGAGAGAAGTCAGCGCCGAGCACCCCCAGAACATCCTACTCATATCTTTCACTTCCGAAGTGTTGAGATACTCCAACCCTTCTATCTGCTTGAGTGCGTTACAATCGTAAAACCACTTCGCGGTGGTGGTGGGACGGAAGTCTCGGAACGAAGCATCGAACACCACCCGCGCGGTGGTAGTATTTTCCTCCTGGCTTGTTCCTGCCCATGCGGGGAAGGTACCATCCAATATAACACTCTTTGTCTCCTCGATACCCCATGTCGTGCCGGTGCGGGTGGCACGCAGTGCATCGTAGTAGAAGGTGAGCGTCGTCTTGTCCTCGCTTTGTGCCACATAGGCCTCGCGGGTTTGCGCCTGCGCACTCAGTGGAGTGGCGAGCAGGAAAGTAAATAGTGCGAAGAGTATCGCACAGCAATAACGTAAATAGTGGGTCATACGGTAGCGCTCCTCCATTTCCTTCCCCAATCGGAGGAAAGTCGCCTTCGGGAGCAGGGGCGGTGAAAAGAATGAGTGAAATGAATTTTTCTGATTGTAAACGGATGCCGTGGAAGCCCTCCTGTCCGGCACAAGCGCGGCAAGAAATTCTACGGAAGTCGATGAATTTTTCGGGATCTTCTCACGGGTACCGGTCTCACTTATGGACAGTGCAAGAAGAGAGGAAATCTTTAGAGCAGTGTCATTGTTTGACCGTCTTCTTTCCGTTCACGACAGACACTCCGTCCGGTAACTGTTTCCGTGCTCCGCGCACGCGCTTGCTTGCAGCGTGTAGATGTGCTGCGCACCGTCAGCACCCATTCACCTGCTTTCCCCCATGGTGGGCTTAGCGGTGAAATAGCCCGTTTCGGGATTAGCCATCTCTGCGTCGACCTTGTTCTTGTCATAGGCGACTGCACCCTTCAACTGCGTACAACCGGCAAACATATTTTCTGATTCCGGGCACCACCAAGTGGTATTGCAGTTGATGGTCGTCAGCGCCGCGCAATAAGAGAACATCTCCCTCATGTCAGTGACGTATTGTGTATCGAAGTTCTTCAGATCGAGAGAAGTCAACGCCGAGCAACCGGAGAACATCAAGCTCATGTTAGTGACGTTCTCTGTGTTGAAGTTCTTCAGATCCAGCGACGTCAGCGTCCAGCAATCGAAGAACATCCAACTCATGTCAGTGACGTTCTGTGTGTTGAAGTTCTTCAGATCGAGAGAAGTCAGCGCCTTGCAATAGGAGAACATGCCCTCCATATTGGTGACATTTTGTGTGTTGAAGTGCTGCAAGTCGAGAGACGTCAACGCCTCGCAACTGAAGAACATCCCATCCATGTTGGTTACGTTCTGTGTGTTGAAGTGCTGCAGGTCAACAGAAGTCAGTGCCAAGCAACTGAAGAACATGTTACTCATGTCAGTGACGTTCTGTGTGTTGAAGTTCTTCAGATCCAGCGACTTCAGCGTCCTGCAATCGGAGAACATCGAACTCATATTAGTGACGTTCTGTGTGTTGAAGTTCTTCAGATCCAGCGACTTCAGCGTCCAGCAAGCGGAGAACATCGAACTCATATTAGTGACGTTCTGTGTGTTGAAGTTCATCAGATCCAGCGACTTCAGCGCCCCGCATTTGGCGAACATGGAGTTCATGTCGGTGACATTTTGCGTGTTGAAGTTCTTCAGGTCGAGAGACGTCAGCGCCTTGCAAGCGGCGAACATCCCACTCATGTCGGTTACTTCCGAAGTGTTGAGATACTCCAGCCCTTCTATCTGCTTGAGTGCTACACAATAATGAAACCACTTCGCGGTGGTGGTGGGACGGAAGTCTCGGAACGAAGCATCGAACACCACCCGCGCGGTGGTAGTATTTTCCTCCTGGCTTGTTCCTGCCCATGCGGGGAAGGTACCATCCAATATAACACTCTTTGTCTCCTCGATACCCCATGTCGTGCCGGTGCGGGTGGCACGCAGTGCATCGTAGTAGAAGGTGAGCG
>ENA-OWND01000962-OWND01000962.1-metagenome-genome-assembly--contig:-NODE-962-length-18470-cov-7.835080_pt1 | contig 18470 bp, 13 predicted proteins | sample MGYA00245342_ERZ651119 | MGnify/ENA primary metagenome ERZ651119 (study PRJEB26857, sample SAMEA4031756) | metagenome | biome: human; feature: oral; material: saliva | place: Philippines | collected 2014...
GTATAGACCACCCTTTTTTATTCTACTGGTGTAAAAGGGGCTTTATATTTGTTTGAGGTTAATAATTTATTCTTACACGAAAGAATTATCTTAAAGAAATGGAACCATCAGAATGTATTGTTGCTATAATCTGTTTTTTATTGCTAATTGCTTTGAACTGTATTATTAATCTTAGATTTGAGTGTGTGTAGCAGATTAGCTCGTGAATATTACGTGTAATCTGTTCTTTATAAATAATGGTATTATTAACCTCAATACGAGTATGTTTTGTTTTATTATCAATTGCAATAGAATCAATTGGTTCAAAATAATTATTCTCAACTAATAGTGCGTAATATTCAGGATAAATATCTTCTTTATTGCAAGACACCAGTATTATTATTCCAAAAAGGACTATCACAACTAACATCTTTATACCAAGATAATGTTTTGTAAAATTCATGTTCATCTTTTCTATCTTTATGATTGTTGGGTATATAAATACTAATTCCTGAACTGTCATTTAAAGGAATTTTATTATAAAACATATCTGTATGGTTATATGATACTATCATGTCAGATAGAAGTTTTTTCACTAATTCTTTTTTTTCAGAATCTTTAAATAGAGATACAACACCTCCAATGTCAAACAGCCAAGATGTTGCTTCTTGATCATATTGTAGAATAGTGCTTAAGTCTGGACCTATAACATCATTGTTAATCAATACCTTTAACGACTCTGAAAAAGAGTTTAAACCAGATGTCTTTACAACAGTCATAGATGCTGACTTTAGTATACCTTTCTTTTCATTATATTTAGCAATATATTTTTCTACAATTTCATTATAATTTGGATTATTGCTTAATAATTCAGGGAGTATTTCTTTGTATGGAAATCCTGTTGCAAGAACTTCTGTAGGCGAAGATACAATGTAATCAAAACTGTTTCTCATTTCATATAAAACTTCTATTGATGACATAAAGCAAGCGTCAAACACCAAAAAATCATAATGAAAAGGGCGTAACTTCTCTGCTAACTCCGTAATATCCATTTCATATGGTTCTTGACTTTCCTCTGTAGTTATATCAATCCCAAAGGAGCGAGTTAATGAAATTGACGCACGTTTAGAATTTAAGATCTCTGCTTTGGGAAGCCAAGCACTCCCATGAGACCAAAGTACAAGCCCTTTAATTTGCTCATTGCCTTTTCTTGAAAAGGCAATTGCGTCTTTTAAAGCACTTACAAATATTTCTGCATTTGACGAGTTTTGTTCAGGATAGGTTTTAATTATCTCGGAAACTATTAAATCTGTATTGTCTGCTTTTACTTTATATAGACATGGGTGTGAGGTTTTACGATTCTTTACCCTGTCTACATAAACATAAACCGCATTGCTAATTTGATTTTCAGAAAAATATCTCTCCATCTGATTGATGTTTTGTATTGCAAAGTAATCTAAGTCATTATCTGCAGCCATATAAATGAATATAGCGTTTTTATTAGAATACTTAACTATGTCATCATCTTCAGAGCACCCCAATAATAATACTGACAAAAGACAGCATAACATATATTTAGTATGTATCATTACCATTGAAATGTCTTAAAGGTGTCAATTCCCCTCATTCCCAAAGTTGTATTAATAAACCAAATCTGTCCTAAGTTCCTTACAAAATGCTCAGGTTGTATTTCTCCATAAAATTTTATATCTAAACGAGCCAGACCTTTGTACTTTTGACATTTTAAATCATAGTCGTTGTAATCTGCAAATAAAGTTTTGCCATGGCTATATTCATCTTTGTAGAAATTCATTATTTCTCGAACGGTATGCTTTGTAGGTTTAATGCAAATATTCTTAGCATAGGTACTTTCTACGGTTGTAAGCTCTCCATTATCACAATCACCAATACTTAGCAAAATATAGTACTGGTTCAGTTTAAAAAGGTCAGGCTTTAGTAAATATAAAAGAGGAATACCTTCTGAATTAATAGGAGTTGGACTTTCTTTTACAACCTTGGTTTTATCTATCTCGTTTAAATTTGTAAAATTATGGTATTCTTTTAAATCTGTAGGATTATGGAACATCAGAGACTGGTTACCGATTACGGCATACTCTAGGACCGACGAAGACAAATTCTTGATTGAAAGAAAATCTGCTCCATTTTCTTGATAGTCTCTTTTCAAGGTAAGCTGGCTAAAAACGCTTTTCCCCGAATGTGTACCGACAATACTGTCATAGGTGACCAAGACGTTCTCTCCACCAATCACGCAAGGGGTAGAAAGCCTCTCTGTTCTTACTTCGTTTTGTCCATTATTGCCCAATATACTATAATGCACTTCCACTTTGCCATGAATATTATCTTTTGTGGTTATTGCAATATAATTATGCTGAAGAACTGTTGTTTTGCGCACTCTTACATCTTCCATATCAACCTTTGTACATTGAGAAAAGAATATTATAAGAAAAAGCAATACACACAATTGTAAAAAGAAGACCTTCTTCATTTTGTTACATCTTTAAATTAATCCCAAACCATTAACCAAGGATTCCACCAATCAACCTTTATATAGTTGCTGCCATTCTTTTTATCTCCTGGTACGCCTACTTTTGCACCATTGTCTATCTGAAGGAAATAATAGTTTCTCCACAACCAAGAACCTGTCTGTTTTGCACCATAAGCTAAGGTCCAATGTAATTGCCCACTAGAACTACACAATCTAATTGCAGGTTTCTTATAATGCTTTATTTGGTCATATGCAAAAAGATCAGCAAAGCACAGAGCAGGATTAATCCATATTTTCCTATTAGAAGCAATAGGCATTGTCCATCCCATTTCTCCCGGAGTCATCGGTCTTCCGAAAAGACGTAAAGCAAAATTTAAAATACCTAACTCTCCCCAAAAAGACGCATTATTATAAAAGAAATCATATTTATCTTTGCCTTGATTTGCATAAAGGATATATCCACAAACCCAAGGACCACAAGCGCCACCTCTTCTATAAGAATGCTTTTTGACATCATACTTATCAATCCATTTTAAACTTTTGTCTGTACGACTAAAGATTCTTCTAAATAGTCGTCCAAAAAAATTACTTTCATTATTAAGTTCTTCATCGCTTGTCTTTAAGAGTTCTTGTTCATAAGAACTTAAGGTCTTCCAATATGCTTTAGCTTCTTCTGCTGTTCTTGCCAAGTTGACTACCATAGAATCTTTTAAAGATACCACATTCATCTGTTTTCCATATTCAATTTCTTTACTAAGTTCTTCGTTTGACAATACATAGTCAGGAATTTGTTCAAAAGCATGTTGATTAGGTATTAATAATGGCAGTATGTGAGTTTCCATATGCTGTATAATCTCTTCTCCTTCTAATTCTCTCATATTTTCCATGCTTACTGGAGAACCATTTTCAACCGATATAATTTGGTTGGGTTCTTTACCTGCCTTTGACCTAACTCCTACAAATTGCTCCCCTTTCCAATCCATAAAAATAGAAGGGTTAGAAGTATTGGACTTTGTTAAGAACTCATTATAATCAAAAACACTGGAGTATACTCCGTTTATGACACTACTGTTTTTTCTGTTAGCATTAACACGTATTGTACCTATAGCATTGTTTTCCGAGTCAAATGCAATAAAATCATAAAACCTCGGCCAGGATTCCAAATCGTATATTACTACAGGCTTTAATGCTAAATGATAGCCACTCCAGCCCATATCTTGGATAAATCCCGTTTCATTCATCTCTAACAAGGTAATTTTTCTAGCTAATTCAAAATCAAGAACTTTTTCATTTTGAGCTAATTCCTTTAATTCAACAGAGTCGGCATAAGGAATATAAAGTTCTTGACGTTTATAATTACTTTCTATTGAAGAACTTAATATTTTTGGAGATAGTTCTTCATCGTTGCACGCAAAAAAAATAAAATTACACAAAAGAAAAATTAATAATAAAGATACTTTATTCATAGTATGTTAATATTGATTGCTTTGACAAATATAGCAAATGTTTATAATATTTCCAATAGACAGCAATATATTGCACAAAAGATTAACATATTTTATTTTATTATTGTCCGGATAAAAAATAGGTCAATATACTGCAGTGTGTTTATTATCAAAGAACAAGAGTTTTCCTACTGCTTTCGTCCGCTTGTGTAGCATTTTACCAGCCTTATTACCTCGCCATATCCCGTTACGCCCACTGCAACAAGATTGTCGTTCTGCTCCACAATCAGACGAAATCAGTTAGGACTCTATTGACCTATTTCCTCTATTAAGAGTATAGACCACCCTTTTTTATTCTACTGGTGTAAAAGGGGCTTTATATTTGTTTGGATTAAACCCCAGTTCGGAAGAGCGTATGCTTTCAGGCAGTGGTCGGGTGGATGTCAGAAATCATTTCTTTTCGTAAGGAATGACTAATTTGAATCCACGGCCGCGCAATACAACGTCGCGTTCCCTGACTTTTTCTACCAAGAGTTTGTATTTACCTTCTTTCAGTCCGCTGTCGACAAACTCGTTGGGATAGGTCATGGTGAGTGTGATGTCAACATAGGTTCCAGCCACGGGATTGACAATTGCAGGCTTTATTTTCAATACTCTCCGTGCGGTGTAGGGGCGTGCACCGTTGCAAAGCCATACGCCTATGCCGGGTCGACGCACTGCCATGATGGTGTTCATGTGCATGTAGAGACTGTGCGAAGTGGTGCTGTAGACGCCCACGCGGTCGGCTGTTCCTTCGCAACGCACTACGACTTTCAGGGTCTTCTCTTTCTTGTCCTGAGCGATGACGCGTATTGTCGCCTCTCCCTCGTAGCGTGCCTGTATCTCGAGAATACCGGTCTTAGCGTTCCATTTGGCATCCATGATATTCTCTGGGTCGTCTATTTGCAGGTCAGCAAAGTCGCCGCCGCCGTTCAGACTGACAAACTTGCTCTCGTCGCGTGGGAAGAGACGTATCTCTGATTGGCTGATACTGAGCTCCGGCACGACGACGTTGATGTCGACACGTCGCTTGAAGTCGCCCGAGATGATGGTGGCAAAGGTGCGTCCCTCCAGTATTCCACTGATGCGCAGCGTGTCCTTGCTGATGGCTACGCCGGCAATTTTCGAGTCGGCCACGTTGGCGGTATATTTTCCGGTGCCTCCCCGCAGGATGATCGTGCGGGTGGAAAGTTTGTTCAGAGCCACTTCCTTCAAGTCGTCGGCACCCACTTGGATATCTTTGGCTTCGGAATTGTCGTCGCTACAGGCCACAAACGCGGTGCCGCAACAGAGCAGCAATAGGTAAAAAAGTATTCTTTTCATCGTTAGTCTACATTCAATTTATATTCTATCTCCCATTTACGGTCGGGCGTTTCCTCGATTTCTATTTGCAAAAAGTGCATTCCTTTGTCCGGGAAAACGATGTTGCCGTCGGTGGGTGTGACGGGCTTACCGTCTATCCGGTAAGTGATTTTGGCGTTGGGGTCGGCCAAGTCGTGATAATACAGGCGCAGCGTTCTTGGGCAAGTTCCAACCTCGCGGATGGTGTAGAGGTAGGGAATGCGCCCTTCTTCATCGATGCCCATGTTCATCCGTTGCGTCTGTTGGATAATCGGTTTGGAAGGTTTCGATGCGTCGGCACCCTTGACAGACTGCACGCTGAACGTGTAGGACGTGCCCGGCTGAAGATGTTCCGCAACGTATGAAGTCGCTTTTGTGACAGCCAGCTCTTTACCGTTCATAATGATTCGGTAGCCGGCATCTTTTTCGGTGATGGCATTCCACGATAATTCCATTTCGCGTTGCTGCGGTCTGACCACGACATTGGATGGCGCTTCGAGCGTTACCGTCGGTTTTCCCTCTTTGGTTTGTACGAACGAGATGTCGTCGATGAGGATGTAGCCGTCTGATTCCGCCGACTTGTAATCATATTCGAGGTAGAAACCAATGCCCGCTCTGTCAACTCCGGAAGGCGCTTTGAACGTGATGGTCTTCTGTTGCCATGTGTTGGAGAACCCCGAAGCCTTGTCGTTATCGCGTGTTTCTTTCCTTATCGTCTTGTAACCTTTATACCAGTCTACCGTTACAACGATGTTAGGGTTCTTGGCTTGCCCCTTATACCAATAGGTGAGCCGGTATTCTCCGTCCGCGTTGATCAGGATATGATTCGTGTTGAAGTCATTGTCTCGCGAATAGAATGAGCCGCCGTTGGGGTATAGCTTCAGGGCGAATACACCGCCGTGGGCATCTTTCACTCTCGAAAAGCCTAATGACGAGTTGATATACCAATAAAGCGGTTTCTGATAGGGGTCAAAGGCTTCGGGATTTTCTTCCTCCTCCTCCTCGCCCTCTTCTTCATCATCGTTCGACGGAGGAGTGGCGGGTTTGGCGTATTCCTCAAATCCACCGTTAGGCAACAGCTCTTGATTCAGTTGCGCTTTGCCCACGAAGGGAAGCAGCAACAATAATATCGTGAAATAGATTCTATGTGTCATACTGTGTGATGTTTATTGATTGGAACGTTTAATGTCGTCGAGCGTCAGCCCATAGCGTTTGCCGATGGCTGCTGCCACGTTTCTGAGAGAGCCTGTGGTCGACTCCGGAGCGAGTAACCGTTGCTTATCCCAAAGTCCGTTGCCTGTGGTCAGCTGGTCGATGTACGACTTTACTTCGTCGTAGGACAGGTGTGGCTTGCCCGAAGCCTGCAAGGTGAATTGCAAACCATAGAGCGCGCCGCATCCTTGCGACAGAAACACCAGCGCGTTTTGTTGTTCTTCGTCGAGATTGCTCAACGTGATGTCGCTCACTAGCAGGTTCATGGCTCTTGCAGCCGCTACTTTCGACAGTTCGGCTCTGATCAGTTGCAGTTGTGTTACAACCTCTTCGTAACGAAACTCGGTAAGGGCCAGCCGTCCTCGTGCGAAAGCGTTGTAGATGTCGATACGACTTTTGCGCAAAACAGACAAGCCGCCGGTCTGAACGAACGGAAGCCAATACTGGTAATAGCCGTAAGCCAGATCCCAATGGTGCTCAAGTTCGGTGTAATTGCGACCGGGTAGCAGTGCGGTACGCTCGTGTTCGCGGCGCAATCGGCTGTCGTTGTAGAGGCTGTCGTTGAGGTGTACGTTGAGAATCTTGTCTAAATATATACCTCCCCACACGATGCCGTTGAACAGTTCGGCCACCACCAGTCCTTTCTCATCGGCGAAGGCAATGTTGACATCACCGATATTCAGACCCACATAGCCGCCTTCTCCGGGCTTAGCCCTATGGTTGCGGTGGGTTCCGGGACTCGGTTTCGACAATCCACTCAACACGCCCGTCGTCGTGAAAATATCCTCTACATCCTTCAGAACGCGTGTCCTGTCGGTCTTGTGCAAGGATGAGGCGGCCAGTTCTTCCCGTGGTTTCAGACCGAACTCGCCGTTGTTGAAATAATCCTGCACCTTGGTCATGTTGGCCGGATACATGATCGAAGCGATTTTGAGATAGCTATTGTAGATATAGTCGAGCGGATCGCGCAGCAGACTGCATTCCAAATAGTCTACGCTGTTGCTGCCGTTGCGCTTGAACCGATAGCTGGGGTCGGGAATCTGAGGCTCTATGTAGGCGGACTCCACGGTCTCTCCTTCCCACTGGCTGCATGAAGTAAGGCCCGTGGGAAGCAAGATCAGTGCTATATAAATTAAAGTTTTAGTTCTCATTTTATATCTGTTAAGGGAGAATAATATAAGCGCAGAAGGGTGCTTTGATCTTGTCAAGCCCTTCCTCGTTCTGAAATTCATTCGCGCTCAGGGGCTTCACGATGGTGAATCCGTCTTCGGAAACGGCCGAGATGGTGGCCTTTACTGACGAGTTCTGCGGTCCTACACCATTGACACAAAGGTACATGGGGTAGCCCGACTTGGCCGTGAAGGTGAGTGTATAATCCTTTGCGTTGTTGAGAAAGGCGTGAGCCGTTTCGTCGTTCTTGTTGCTGGTAATCGTGCGAAGCTGCTTTTCAGTGTCGATATAGCGGATGACGTAGCGCGACTCTATATCCTTTGCCGGCACGAGGCTGCCCTCGATGTTCACTTCCTTGAACGAACAGGTGAGCGTTACCTTATAAGTTCTCACGTTTTCGGTAATCTCTACGCCCGGATAAACATAGTCTGAAACGGGCGCGTCGGGGTCTCCCAGCTGCACGACTTGGTCTTCATACGAGATTTTCGGCTTCTCGATACCGGGAAACGGGAATAGTTTTTCGTAGTCTTCGTCGATATAGTCCTCACTGCTGCGGGAGCAACCCACGGTCAGCAGGGCCACGAAGAGAACGGCATATTTACTTAGTTTCATATTCATTGTCTTTTACTTTCTTTATTCTAAACGGTTCGTTACGTCCTGTGTGGTGTTATTCCACGGGCGCGTCGTAAATCTCTGCCTTAAGTCCCGTGGGTTCACCTTCGGGATGCAGGTGTTTGCTGACGAGGCGGGTGTGGCGCAGCAGCGGGTCGTAGACCGACACCAGTTCGGCCACAAAGCGATTGCCTTCACGCTGGAAGTCGAAGAATATCATGTTGCTGTCGTAGCGCAGGCCGGCTCTGAAGGTGATTCCGTGTTCCGTTCCGCTGTAACCCGACCCCAAACCGGTCATTTCCTTCGCGGGGTAATCGGGTATAGGATTCTTTTTTTGCGTAAAAAGGAAAAGATAATATCGCTTCTCCTTGATTTCTTTTAGTAAGGCCTGATTGGTTTCCACATTGCGTTTGACGTAGATGTCGCTGCGGAAATAGGTGCGTCCTCCACGGTGAATGAGCAGTTGCGGATTGATCATCTGTTCAAAGAAATCCCGGTTTTCGTAGGCTTTCCGTACGGTAGCGGTAGTTTCTTCGGCACTTTTCAGTTTAGTGAACACGATGTATTCGCGGGCAGGTTGCAGATAGGCGGCGGTGCGAAACACCAGATCTCCGTCTTCATTTTTGCCCATATAGAGGAAGTCTGAAGCACCGGCAAAGCGGTCGTTTACGAGCCTGTGCAGATAATTATAGGTGATAAAACTTAACTGTGTGTAGCTGTTGCGGCTGACAAGGTACTCGCTTTTTTGCGCTTCCGTTGTTGTTTGGTCGGTAAAGTCAGCCCGCATCTCCACGGTATTGTCGGCATTGAACTTCATTGTGAAGCAGTCGCCGCCGTAGCCGTAGCGTCCTCTGAATCCGTTTTGGGATATGAGTTCCGACGGGTTGGAGAACAACAGTGAGTCGGTTTTGGGGAAATAGAGGACGCGCCAGCCGTGAGAAGCACTTACGAGTTCGTTTTTCAGGGCAGCAATGCTTTCGCTGCTGCGTTGCGAAGGAGACTTGTCGAACGCGTCGTCGTCGGACGAGCAGGCCGCCAGTAAGCAGATGGTCAGCACAAAGCCGTATCGGAATAGATTTCTATAGTTCATTTTCAATGCTGTTTTACGTAAGAGTAGATTCTGCGAACACTGACAACTTGCATCTGCTTTAGATTGATGTGCCAGTTTTTCTGTACATATTCGTCTACGAAAGTTTGCTTTTCCGTAAACTCCTTATAAGCTTGCTCCGCCTCCTTGGCATAGCGTTGCGCCACTTCTGGGTCGATGTCAGTGTCTGGTGTCTGTGCCGTGACTGATGCGTCATACAACTCTTTGGGCGTGGCGGTGAGCGTCGCGCTGATTATTTCGGCAAAGTCGTCTTCGGGCGAAAGGAACGAGAGCATCGTGAAGAAGCCTCGCTTGTTGGCGTAGTCGTCAAGTCCAAACTTCTGCTTTCCTGTATGGGCATAGCTCAGAGGGGGAGCTATCAACTCGGTGGAACCCGTATAGCGATGACCGCTGATGGTTAGAAACTTGTCACGATCATAGGGGATGAGTTGCATAAGACGTTTGGCAAGTTGATGATGCACGCTGCGCATGAGTACGAACATCTTGTCGGTATCGCCAGGGTTGAAGTCGTTCACATTATAAAGGCACATTTCCGCGGCTGTCAGTCTTGGATTGTATAGCCATTCAACACCATTTTCATCAGGGTTGCCTCCGCCATAGAGATAGAGCTTAATAGGTAAACGACCGAGTAGAAAGTCATTGCCTCCCACTTCTTTCTGCCGGTATGTCTCCAAGCCAAGTTCCTTGAAAGCTTCAAGTACGGCACGGACATTCTCTAATTTTGGAGGATAGATGAACGCACCTGTCGAACCGGCGTTCTTCTCCCATCGATAGATTACTTCAATGCCATATGGCTTTGTGATATTGTCGAGTATCCACTTGTCCAGTTGGGTCTCCTCTATCTGCCTTTTGCCGTCGTCGATCACGCTTCTGTCGCTCAACTTTTCGTCGCTGCATCCTATCAGTATGAGGATCGCAAAGAAAGCTAATAATATCTTTATTATTTTCATTTCGTTACTTCATTTTTTTCGGTTTGAGGATTTATGGGGCATTATCTGATCGGCTCGTTACGTTCCCTTGGGTTCGCAGCAAGACCTCTCTGTATGGCTTCTGCCGGAATCTGAAGTACCTTGCGTGGGTCTTCTTTCTCCAGCGGATAGTAGTAGGAACTCTTCGAAGTACGCTTCACTGCCAAATGGAAACGACGTATGTCGAACCATCGAAGTCCTTCCTGGTAGAATTCTTTCCTACGGAAATCGAGAAAGAGCTTCACCATTGCCAGCTGTTTCAGCGTAAGCCCGTAGAAAGGTGTGTAGATATTGTAGTTCGAACTGTTGGTTGATGTATACACAGCTCTTTCCACCGACGGGAAGAAACCGAACTTTCCTTGCATGTATTGCAGGTAATCGTCAATGGCACGGTTGTAGTCTTTCAACATAGCATGGGCTTCCATGCGGTTCAAGAGCACTTCGTCTGCTGTGAAAAGCACATTGGTGACGTAGAGTCCACGAGGCTTTGAACCTGTACTTTCTACGTTGGACAGCTCATCAAACTTTGCCAGATAGCGACCGGAAGTGACCGGTGCGGCTGACGAAGTGAAGATATAGGTGCCGATGAAGTTCATTTTCTCATAGTCGCGACCACCCTCTATACCTGTTTGAGCAAATACTTTATCCACCGTCCCGAACGTAGAACCGTACTTCTCGACAGGTGTTGTGCGTGCCAAACGCGACTCCGTAGTTGTCATGAGCAGGTTGGCAGGCTCGTCCGTAGCGGCATATCGGCGGAAAAGACTCTTGTGATTAAACTCCAATTCGTTAGCATATTGCCTCCAAGGACGCAGTTGCTTTTTCGGGTCGCTGCCCAAAACGTAGTCCGCGTATGCCACAACAGCATTCCAATCGCCTTTCATCAGATAGAAGCGAGAGGCAAAAGCGTATGCTGCTTTCTTGTTGAAATGAAACTTGGGCTGTTTGTAATACGTGTCAGAAACTAAGGAAATACCCAGTTTCAAGTCCTTTTCTATCTTGTCGTAAACCTCATTTACCGTACCTCGTTGGTAGTCGACCAGGGCATGTTTCTCTGGTTTTGTAATGTAAGGAATGCCGGGATCGGTTGCTTTTCCGCCGTAAGGTTCAGACCAAATATTGACCAACATGAAATGCAGATAAGCTCTAAGCAGAAACGCCTCGCCGTACAATGCTTTCACGCGTTCGTTTTTTGGATAGCGGCTCAGTAGCTCCAACGCCTTGTTGGCCTGCGCGATGCCCTTATAGCAGGCATTCCAATAATTCAGGGGCGTGTCGAGATCTTCCTGATCGTAGTCTTCCCAGAAATACATGGCTTCATTCAGTCGCGAGTGTACGCCGTTGGCACGTTCGTCAACATTGTCGGTTCGCGGCTCCAGAAATGGGATATAGCTTGCTTCGGGATAAGCTCCCGTAAGCAGTTCGGCTATTTTTTCCTCGGTGTCTATATCAACATCCAGCTCCGAATCGGGACTTTTGTCAAGGTAATCGTTGCAGCCGACGAAGAGCAAAGCAGCGACTGCAAAGAGAAATAGTGATTTATTTATTTTCATATTTATGCTTGTTAGAAACCTATGTTCAACGTTACGGTATACTGTTTAGGCGTGGGCAGCGATACACCTCCCGACTTATAGTACTCCGGGTCTTGTCCTTTGAGCTTCTTGTCTGCGTAGATCAGGAAAGGATTGGTGACATTCAGGCGCAGGTTCATGGAGCGCAGGCGCACTTTCTTAAGGAAGTTCTCGGGTATGTCATAGGCTAATGAGATGTTTTTCATGCGTACAAAACTTCCGTCCGCCACCATCTGTTGCGAGTAGTTGTAGGTGTTGTAGGCACGTTCTATGTTCTCTTTGCCGACCTTCGCGATGAGTTCTTGAGACGGGAGTACCGGAACATTAGTCTTGAACTCGTCGCCGGGATTGAGCCAGCGGTTGTAATAAGATTTTGAGAAGACGTTCAGGTCGCCGAATTCGGGGTCAAACGTGGGGTTCAGGCGTATCTTGTTGCCCGCCTGCATGGTCAGGAAGAACGACAGTTCCCAACCCTTGTATTTCAGTGTGTTGGAAAAACCGCCGATGACGCGTGGCTCTATAGGACCGTGATACAGCAGATATGATTTGGCATATTGTGCGTCGAGGAAGTCGGCGCCGGCAATGTTCGTCAGCTCTCCCTGGCTGGCAGGATAGCGTCCGAAGTTGAAAGTGGGCAGACCATTGTTGTTCAATCCTTGGAAATTGAATGAGAAGAGTGAGCCTCGCGGATAGCCCACGATGTTGCCGCGCCCTCTTCCCGCCACCATATCAAAGGCATTGGGTGCGTTAAGCAGGCGCGTAATCTCTTGATCCATCGCACTAAGCGTAAGGCTCGTACTCCAACTGAAGCTGTCAGTTACGATATTTTTGGTGTGTACGCCAAGCTCCATGCCTCGTGTACGCATATCTCCGAAGTTGGCGTATTTATAGTATTGCCCTCCTACACCCGAGGTGCGTACAAGGTCTATCAGGTCGAACGTATTACGCTGGTACACGTCGAGTGTCGTGCTAATGCGGTTGTTGAACAGTCCAAGTTCCAGCCCGATGTTCAACTCGTACATCTTTTCCCATGTCAAATCTCTGTTTTCCAAGTGCAGAATGTCGAGTTTATTCTCCCTGTCGTTGAAATAATGCCTATTGACGATGCCGCTTTTGTAAATTGCATTGGCATTGATGGCTTCTTCGTTCATCTTTGCAGTGAGACCGTAGCTGGCGCGTAATGCCAACCGTGATATCGTCCGATACTCTTTCATGAAAGCTTCCTGATCGATATTCCACTTCGCTCCCACGTTCCAGGTAGGCAGCCACAAGGCACGTGCTCCTTTGCCCGAGGTGTTGGAACCCTCACAGTTGAACACCGCGTTGAAGACATATTTGCCTGCATAGCCGTAGGTGCCGTTCACAGAGAAGGTGACGCCACGGTCGTTGCGCTTATGGTAATTGAAGTAATTAGTGCCCTCGTTCGCGAGTTTTTCAAATATCAATGGGTTGGTATACACCTGGTTTCCTCGGTCATATTGAATGCCGTAACCTTGGAAAGGATTGACTGTGCGCTCGGCAGAACGTACTTCCGTGAAAGCAAAAGCTTTTAAGTCGTGTTGTCCTATACGCTTGTCGAAGTCGAAGGCTATGCGTGCCAGCAGGCTTTTCAGCGAAGCCTCGGTCTTGTTCAGCAGACCTCCATGGGTCAGTCCTACCTTGGGTTGCAGCAGCGGATTGTCTTTGTCGTGCACCAAGTAGATATTCTGTTGGGCAACAAACGGATTTTCATTGGCACGGAAAGCCTTCACCACATTGGAGCCTTCGTGTATCTCGTGGGTCGTACTCGTGTATGCTTGTCGTGTCGACAGCAAGGCTTTGAGCGCGATGTCGTCGTTCAGTCTGTACGTCGCCTCACCCTGTATCTTGAAATCGAGCACGTCGATGTTCATCTTGTTATTGGCATATTCGTTGAAGATATTGAACGGTGCCCAGTTGTTGCGGTAGTATTCAAGACTTCCGTCTTCGTTGTAAGGACGTAAGGTACGGCTTGTGCCGAGCGCGTAGGAAAACGGATTGATGTCGAAGTCACGCTCGAAGACGCCCAAGGTGTTGTTTTTACGCTGCGGCAATGTGCCAGGTGCTTTCTGTGAACGGATGTTTCCTTGTGCAGAAAGCGTAGCGGTGAACTTGTCATTTATATAAAAGGTGTTCTTCACGTTGGCGGTGAGCCGGCTTACCTTGTCGGCAACGGTCCATCCTCCGTCGTGATAAAAGCCGATCGAGGCATAGGTGGCAGTATTCTTGCCGCCGCCCGAAAGCGTTATCACATGATTGGTGATGGGCTTCATCGTAAAGAGAAGATCGAACCAATTCGTATTGGCATACTCACGTTTGCGCAGGAAGTCGGCTCTCGCCTCGGGCGTATTGGGCAGATAATAGGTACCTGTTGCGGGGTTGATCGTGCTTACACCTTTATATAATTGATAGTAAATTCCGCTGCGTCTTCCATACAATGAGTTGCTGATACCAAAGTAACCTTTATCGTACATCTCCTGATATATCGACATGGTTTCCTGCGAATTGAGCAGGTCGAAGTCGCCGTAGCGCGGTTTCAGGCGCACGGTGTTCTCCGTGGAGTAGCTCACCCGCAGGGGAGACTCTCTTCTTCCCGACTTCGTGGTGATAACGATGACGCCGTTCAGGGCTCGCGCGCCGTATACCGACGTAGCTGAAGCGTCTTTCAATACCTGTATGTCTTGGATATCGGAGGGATTAAGTCCCGATACTGCCGAACTGATGAGTGTCACCGCATCGCCCGATGCCAGCTGATCGAGACTTAGGTGTACGAGGTCTTCATACACTGCGCCGTCAATGACCCACAGCGGTTGAACGTTACCGATGATAGATGCTCCACCTCGGATGTTGATACGCGGAGCCGAGCCGAATGTGCCCGATACATTCTGTATTGACAGACCGGGCACACGACCTTCGAGCATTCGCGACACGTCGGCTATACCTTCGAGTTTGATGTCGTCCATCTTCACTGACGTGGCAGCACCGGTATACACTCTGTTGCGGATGTTCTGATAGCCCGTCACCACAACTTCATCCACTTGACGGCTGTCGTCTTTCAGCACAATGTTTAATGGGCGTTTGCCTATTTTCACCTGTTGGGTAAGCATGCCGATGTAGCTTGCCTGCAGTGTTTGACCCACGGCAGCCTTGACGGTGAAGCGTCCGTCCACGTCGGTCACTGCCTTTGCTTTGGTCTCCACCACATGCACATAGGCACCGATGAGTGGTTCGCCCTGTTCGTTACATATCGTTCCGGTCACCGTTTCGTTAGTCTGTGCCATAACCGTGAGGAGCATGAACAGCAACGAAAAGGTTGTCAACGCCTTCTTTATATTTATATGTCTGTACATTCTATTATATAATGATTATTCTACTTGTGTAATGGTATATGATTCTTATGTTAGAGATGCACCTGCACTCCGCCGTAAATGCCGAACGGATGACCGGCTCGCAGTCCCGAGGGATGGCGTGACACCAAATATTTCTTGTTGGCGAGGTTGATAGCATTCACGGTTAAAGTGATATTCTTGTTAATATGTGCTTTCAGTGAAGCGTCCAAGATCAGATGGGCGGGGATTTTCTCGCGTTCGGCTATCTTGCCTTGTCCAGGCAGTGTGCGCATATCGCCATTGTAGCGTGCTCCGAAACTGGCTTCCATCCACTTATGTTCTATGCCTATCTGCGCATTAAAGGCGTGCTTGTAGATATATGGAATCTCGTCGCCGTAGATCACATGACCCCATGCCGCACTTTCAAAATCGTTTTTCATTTTCGTGTTGGTATAGGTATAAGTGAGTTGTACGGGCATTTGCACGGCAAAATCTTTAGGAAGTGGCAGCCAATGGAACAACAGTTCAAGTCCGTTTACCAAAGCCTTGCCCACGTTAAACTGGTCGAGCGTGCCTTGTCCACCCTGCGCTGCCAAATCGCTTCCCAGCATATTGGAGTAGTTGTTGTTGAAAACGATAGCCTCACATTTCAGCGTCTGTGTCGTCAGACGTAAGCCTGCCTCCATGTTCACGCTGCTTTCGGCTTTTTGATTGAGCGAGGCACTGGGCGGAGCGAAGCCCTTATGGATGCCGCCGAAAGCTGAAAGGACGGGCAGCACCTTTACGTTGAATCCCAATCCCGGCAAGAGGGCGCGTACATGATTGGGTGTTTCGATGCGTACCATACCCGTACGACGCGGATCAGCCTTTGTATAGTCGCGCTTGAGCAAGTCCACATCTTCATAGCGCATGCCCGCTGTGAGCGTCAGGATTCCCTTCGACCATTTGCCAAGCCAATAGCCTGACCAGGCGTGAGCCGTAGTGATGCGATTGGCATTACTGCCAGGCAGCCCTGCCAGAAACAGGCTCATGCGTCCGCCCTGCATAGCATAGCCGTCATCATGCTGAAAACGGTCTTCGCTGTCGGCATGGTAGCGCACGCCGAGCTCTGCCGTGAGATAGCCTCCGCCGAGCATAGTGCGGTATTCAGCCTTCGACTGAACGCCTCGTGAGTGGTACACACGGTGGTTGGCACGCAGCATCAGTGCCTCACCTACGTAGTCCTTCTTACCCGTAACGATGTCAAAATAGTCACGGTTGGTTTCCGGATCAGACAGCACCGCTTCGATCGAACGGCGTTCGCCCTTGGTGAAGCCGGTTCTTACCTCGTTAAGTTTGTACCAGTTACGGAAAAAATAGTTATAGTATAGATTCGTGGTTATCTTCAGTTTATTGCCCGACTCTATAAGATAGGTAGCCACCCATTGGGTGTGACGCGTCTTCAGATTGTCCTTCTGCGCACCCGCATAACGGAAATAGGGACGTGCGGCGAAATCGCTTTCCGACAGTCCGAGGTAGGTCTCGTCGGACGTCTCGTTGGCAAATCCGAACTTCAGCTCCAACAAATGGTTGAGTCCCTCATCCTTATTGGTCTGTGCCGAGACTTTGGCAATGAGGTCATTGCGCTTGAACCCCGTGCGCTCGTCGGGGTCGTCCTTACGGAAACCGTCAGATTGATGGCGCAGGTATTCTACTAAGAAGCCTACATGCTTGAAACGATTGCCTATACTGGCATACGACTTGAAGGTGTTGTAGCTGCCGTAAGAGGTGTTAAGCTTGGCGCTGAACTTCGAGGGAATAGGCGTCGACACAAGGTTGACAGCTCCTCCAGTGGTAAACGGTCCGTATTGTACCTGACTGCTGCCCTTCAACACCTCGATTGAATACATGCGCGTAGCGTTTGGAAAATAATAAGCTGCCGGGGCTGAGTAAGGGGCAGGGGCAGCCAACACGCCGTCTTCCATAAGCGAGATGCGCTCGCTTCGCTCGGCTTTCGTACCGCGCAGACTGATGTTCGGACGCAATCCGAAACCGTCTTCTTCGTATACGTTCACACCGGGAACGCTTTTGAGCATGCGGTTGATGTCGGTATAACCGAACTTCCCAATTTCTTCCGGAGAGATGTAATAAGCTGAACCCGTACGGTTGCGCGCTTCGAATTTGCTACCCAGCATCTGGTTGGAACGTACGACGACCTCCGTTATCCTGTGAATCGAATCGGTCATAGCGTTCATAGCTTTGCTTTGTGTGCCTTTCTGCGTCTGGGCAAATGTCACCAATGATATTAGCGACAAAAGCAGAGGCATCATTTTTATCCTATAATGCATATAAATAACGTTTAGACTTATATAGCTTCTTTTATCATCGGGACTTTGGGTTGTCCCAATTGTCATAAACCAAAAGTGTTTTTCATAAAGCTTATAAGCTATTTCATAAAAAATCGATTGCAAAGATAGTTATTTTAAAGTAATCTGACAATACCCATTTTTTAGTATTTTTTTTATTACTAATGTTAACGAAACACTAAAAACAGTGCATTACAACCGTCAGTGCGTGATAAATCATGACTCTACAGCTTACACCATTTCTTTATAGACGTACATCATTATAGGGGAAAACTTATCCCTGATTTAGAGAAAACTTATCCCTGACTGGAGTAATGAATAATGTTAACAAAATGGCTGTTCTGACCACAAATACAGCCAATATTCGCCAGCGCATTATCGTTTGATAACGAAAAACACTTGTTTTTTTTGCATTACATAAAAGGTACTGATAATCAGAGTGATAGGTGTATTTATTGCCGGCAAAAACACGAATCAGTTTCAAGAACTGCCGTTTCTTGAGGCTAATTCCTACGTTTCTTGCCGATAGAACCGTCGTTTTCAGCATCAAGAACCGCCGCTTTGTGAGACAAAAAGCACGGAATGAAGCTGTTTTCAGCTCTTGTCAGTTTTAAAATACATAGCTTTATGCCATGCAGACTTAGCAAATCGTTGTTTTTGATTTTCTATTTCGCTAAAAACCGTAAAGATGATTTTTCTTTACTATATATTATTGGTGTCCGGTAAAAACCGATTGAAAGCTCTGCAAACCTTTATTTATCGGTACCATAGACACGTATAGCCAATAGGGACTTACTTTTTGTTTCAAATAGTAAGCGTTACTAAAA
>ENA-OWND01000965-OWND01000965.1-metagenome-genome-assembly--contig:-NODE-965-length-18445-cov-7.735780_pt1 | contig 18445 bp, 15 predicted proteins | sample MGYA00245342_ERZ651119 | MGnify/ENA primary metagenome ERZ651119 (study PRJEB26857, sample SAMEA4031756) | metagenome | biome: human; feature: oral; material: saliva | place: Philippines | collected 2014...
CCGCCAGCGCGAATCAATAAAATAGCTGGCGAATAAAAAGAGTGTGGGGCAGTATTCAAATCTCTGAATACTGCCCCACACTTGAGGTAAGATTCGCCTATAAGGCTATGCTGTAGGCTATATCCAGCAGGAAGGGAGCATCACTAAGACGATGCGTCTTCTCCCAATAGGACTGTCCCGCATAATAGGAGTCTCCCGCATAGCTATGCTTAGAGCGATAGAAGAGGAAACCAAATCCCAGACGCAGGGCGCTCTTCTCACTCAAAGGGAAGCTCCAGCCGAAGGTCGGAGCCATCCCCAACGTGTAATGAGACTTCACATTACTCTCTCGGACGGCCTTGCTGGGGAAGAGCGTCCAGTCGTCAATCTGAGCTCCCAGACGAAGAGAAAGATACCCTCCTTTGTAAAAGAGTCGATCTCCTTCCTGTCGAGAGAAATAATAACGTGGAGCCAGCTCAAGCAGCGGAGTCAAGCCATCAAATTGGAAGGACTTCGATGAGCCACCATAGCCAAGACCGAGTCCGAAGGCGGCTGTTCCACCAAGCTCAAGATGGTCGGTCAGCGCATAATCATAGCTCACGCCATTCAGCCCCCCGAGTAATATCCCGAGGCGACCTCGTGAGACTTCTTGCCCCTGGAGGCTATTTCCCCAGACGAGCATTATAAGACCAACAAGTAGAGATCGCACATTCATATTTTACCATGTTAAGTTACCATCATGTGAATAGAGAGCGTAATCGTCAGCATCCAGATTTCTCATGGGCAGGTACACGACTTTACTAGAGCTGGAGGGGGAGCCGTCCGTGCGCCCACAAAGATATACAACTAATCCTATTAAAGTAGAGGGAGTAGCTTCCCGCCACCGAAGCCCGTACACCTTCCCTCAAGTGCCAGCCGAAGAGCACCGCCTCACACAGAGGAGCAACGACCGATTGCATAGCAAGATAGCCCCCTCAAGAGGACTTACAAAAACCTCTCGCAAGGGGAGCTAAAACGAACCAGTACTGGTCACCGATCGGAGCAGTACTGGTCGCGCCTTCGACCAGTACTGGTTACTACCACTGACCAGTACTGGTCACATCGGCGACCAGTACTGGTTGATTTTCTCCTCCCGCATAGAATACCGCGAGTGCAGCTCATCCCGATGCAGTTACTCGCCCTTGAGCTCTGGTGAATTCCAACTGTGTATGATGCGTCAGCCCTGAGGTCGGGAGAGCGACCTATATTGGTAAGCGAGCGAACCTATATAGGTCGTCATCGCGACCTATATTGGTCGGGGCGTCAACCTATATAGGTTCGCCCGCTGACCAATATAGGTTCATACCACCCCTCTATATAGGCCCAAGAGTGGACTACGTACAAAACCCACTTAGAAGCGAGGCGAGAAGGCCTGTGGGAGGGAATAGGGCGGGATGCAGTACCTTTGCAGGAAAAGACAGAAGCAAGATATGAATCAACTTGATCTCTTCCTGGGGGCAGTAGTCCTGCTCTTCGCCCTCGGGGGACTCTTCGGTGGCGCTGTACGCCGCGTCATCCAGATAGCTGCACTCATCATCGCCTTCCGCGAAGCGTGGCGCTTGGCCCCCTGGGTCGAGAGCGTGCTGGGCGGAGGTGACGGGCAGAGCATCGGTGGCTGGGGCTTCATCGTCCCCCTCATCGCCTTCGCCCTTATATATATAGGTATCCGCCTCGTGGGGAACTGGTTCAGCTCGCTCACCAAGGGCACGTTCCTCTCCATCATTGACCGCATCGTCGGCCTCGTGCTGGGGCTCCTCGTCGGGGTCTACCTCATGGGCTATGCCTGCCTGCTCTTCGAGGGGATCTTCCCCATGGAGCAGTACAACGCCAGCAGCTCCACGCCCCCGACGACACGCCAGTCCTCCTACCTCTACCCCCGACTCATGCAGTCGGTAGAGGATATTCGCCATGCTAAGTCCCTCCTCTTCGGAGGCGACGACAGCAAGAGCTCCGACACCGAGGCCCCCGCAGAAGCAGCCCCCGCAAGCAAATGATAGACCCCCTCGCCATCATCCATCGCTACTACCCTGAGGGTAGCGACATCGAGCGCGTACTGCGCCAGCACGCCGAGGACGTCACGGGGCTGGCCCTCGAGCTCGTCGATGCACACCCCGAGATGGGGCTCGACCGTGAGTTCGTCGCAGAGGCGGCGATGCTCCACGACATCGGGATCTATCAGACAAGTGCACCCGAGATCTTCTGCACGGGCGAAGCTCCCTACATCCTACACGGCTACCTCGGTGCTGAGCTTCTGCGCTCGCTGGGCCTGCCTCGTCACGCTTGGGTCGCTGAGCGCCATACGGGTAGCGGCCTCACGGCCGAGGAGATCGCCGCACGCGCCATCCCCCTCCCCCCAGGCATCTACACACCGCAGTGCCCCGAGGAGGAGCTGATCTGCTACGCGGATAAGTTCTACTCCAAGACCAAGCTCGGGCAGCGTAAGGCGTTGGAGCGCGTACGCAGTGGATTCAGCAAGCACGGGGAGGCCGCTCTAGCACGCTTCGATGCCCTGCACCAGAAGTACGGCCTTTAGCCTCAGGCATCTCCCCATATTTTCCTATTTTTGTACTCAAGCAAAAACAATCTCTAATCAATCATTTTATATGGCTACTACAGCAGACTTCCGTAATGGTATGTGCCTCGACATCGACGGGCAGTACTACTTCATCGTCGAATTCCTCCACGTAAAGCCCGGTAAGGGTCCCGCTTTCGTTCGCTCAAAGCTCAAGAACGTCGCTACGGGTCGTGTGCTCGATAAGACATGGAATAGCGGGGTGAAGGTCGAAGAAGTACGCATCGAGCGTCGTCCCTATCAGTACCTCTACAAGGACGAGATGGGCCTGAACTTCATGCACCCTGAGACCTTCGAGCAGATCTCCATCCCCGAAGCTGTCATCGATGGCGTCCAGTTCCTCAAGGAAGGCGATATCGTCGAAGCAATGGTGCATGCAGCCTCCGAGACGGTGCTGACGTGTGAGCTCCCCGCTCACGTGGACCTGCGCGTCACCTACACCGAGCCCGGCCTCAAGGGTGACACCGCTACCAACACCCTCAAGCCCGCTACCGTCGAGACGGGAGCAGAGGTACGCGTCCCCCTCTTCATCAACGAAGGCGAACTCATCACCATCGACACGCGTGATGGCTCGTACGTAGGTCGTGTGAAGGAAGCCTAAGCGCACCCCTTCGCCCTTACAGCAATAAAGATCCCGCCCCGACTTCTCCCATCAAGAGAAGTCGGGGCGGGATCTTTTGTATCCTTATATATGCTGGCGCCTTAGTCGAGGAGCGTAGTGAGGTGCTCTGCGTAGGCGTCCCAGTCGGTGATCGTGTGGCGCGCTACCCCACTCTCGATAGCGGCGCGAGCCACAGCCGTAGAGACCTCGACGATGAGACGGCGGTCGACGGGCTTCGGGATGAAGTAGTCAGGGCCGAAGGTGAGGCCCGTCGTCCCGTAGGCTTCATTCACATAGTCGGGCACGGGCTGCTTAGCCAGCGCAGCGATAGCGCGCGTAGCGGCCAGCTCCATAGCGCCGTTGATAGCCGTAGCGTGCGTGTCGAGTGCCCCACGGAAGATGTAGGGGAAGGCCAGCACATTGTTGATCTGATTGGGGTAGTCGGTGCGCCCCGTGCTCATCAGCACCTCGGGGTTAGCTGCCTTCGCCTCCTCGTAGGAGATCTCAGGCGTGGGGTTAGCCAGTGCAAAGATAATAGGGTGTGCAGCCATCGAGCGTACCATCTCCTGCGAGACCATACCGCCCTTAGAGAGCCCGACGAGTACGTCAGCCCCGCGCATCGCATCGGCGAGCGTATGGAGCTCGGTGCGTGTGGTGGCGAACTCACGCTTCATATCATTGAGGTCGGTGCGGTCGACCGTGATGACGCCCTTCGAGTCGGTCATCACGATGTTCTCGTGCTTGGCACCCAGATCGCAGTAGAGCTTAGCGCAAGCGATGGCGGCAGCACCAGCACCGCTGACGACGATACGCACGTCTTCGATGGGCTTGCCGACGAGCTCCAGCGCATTCAGCAGGCCTGCACCCGAGATGATAGCCGTACCGTGCTGGTCGTCGTGCATCACGGGGATAGAGAGCTCAGCCTTCAGACGGCGCTCGATCTCAAAGCACTCAGGCGCCTTGATATCCTCGAGGTTGATGGCGCCGAAGGTGGGGGCGATAGCCTTGACCGCAGCGATGAACGCCTCGGGCTCGGTGGCATCCACCTCGATATCGAAGGCGTCTACACCCGAATAAATCTTGAAGAGCAGTGCCTTACCCTCCATAACGGGCTTGCTGGCGTCGGCACCGATATTGCCCAGTCCGAGGACGGCAGTCCCGTTGGAGATGACGCCGACGAGGTTACCCTTCGCCGTGTAGCGGTAGGCAGCGCTGGGGTCTTCGGCGATAGCCAAGCAAGGCTCAGCTACCCCAGGGGAGTAAGCCAGAGAGAGGTCATAGGCCGAGCTGTGCGGCTTGGTAGGGACGATAGCGATCTTGCCGGGGCGTCCCTCTTCGTGGTAGCGCAGCGCGGCTTCTTTCGTAATCTCGGTGGGCATATATTCGGATGGATAAGAATTATTAGACTTGTGAAACTACAACAAGCTAAGTGGGAGAATGTTCCGCATTCATTAGCTCGACAAAGATACAGATAGAAAATCACGCAGGCTACTGGAGACAAGCGACGAGCGAGCTGACAATCCCCCGCCACTCGCCCCAGACACTTACCAAGAGGAGCGCGCCAAATGCAAGAAGCCCTACCTGAGAGGTGATGACCTCATCAGGTAGGGCTTCTGTTTGTGCGCTTAAGTAGTTACGCTGGAGAGCGCCTTACTTTACCTTAGCGACGATAGCCTTGAAGGCTTCGGGATGGTTGACAGCGAGGTCAGCGAGGACCTTGCGGTTGATCTCGATACCCTGAGCGTGGAGAGCACCCATCAGGCGAGAGTAAGAGAGACCCTCGAGACGAGCAGCAGCGTTGATACGCTGGATCCACAGAGCACGGAAGTTACGCTTCTTGTTCTTACGATCGCGGAAGGCGTAGGTCAGACCCTTTTCCCAAGTGTTCTTGGCTACGGTCCAGACGTTCTTGCGAGCACCATAGTACCCACGCGTGAGCTTAAGGATGCGCTTGCGCTTAGCGCGAGAAGCTACATGATTGACTGATCTTGGCATGATGTTTCTTCTTTGTGATTGGTAGCGATCTGCCTCTCTCCCGAGAGAGCGGAGAGCAGATACTTGATTGGCTTACCTCTCTGTTACTGAAATAATCGTTGTGCTAACTTGCCGTTTAGCGGAGGCGGAGAAGTTCCTTGACTTCGCGTACGTCTACCTTGTCCACAGTGGTGAAGTAGGTGAGGTTACGCTTCTGCTTCTTCGTCTTCTTCGTGAGGATGTGACTCTTGAAGGCATGTTTGCGCTTGATCTTACCAGAGCCAGTGAGCGCGAAACGCTTCTTAGCACTGGAGTTTGTCTTCAGCTTAGGCATTTTCTTTCTTGTTTATATAAGTTATTTCATTGACCCAGCTCCACTGACGCAGCCTATGCGCGAGGTGCTGGGATGGGGGATACGTTGATTAGTCTTCGTCGGAGGCGTCTGCAGCCTCTTCCTTAGCGCCCTTCTTAGGGGCGGGGGTAGCGGCCTTCTTAGGGGCGAGCATGATGGTCATGCGCTTCCCTTCGAGGACGGGCATACTCTCTACGCGACCGTAGTCCTCGAGGTCATTAGCGAAGCGCAGGAGGAGCACTTCACCCTGATCCTTGAAGAGGATGGATCGACCACGGAAGAAGACGTAAGCCTTGACCTTCGAGCCTTCGCTGAGGAAGCCCTTAGCGTGCTTGAGCTTGAAGTTGTAGTCGTGGTCATCGGTCTGAGGTCCGAAGCGGATCTCCTTGACGACGACCTTGACGCTCTTAGCCTTCTGTTCCTTCTGCTTCTTCTTAAGCTGGAAGATGAACTTCTGGTAGTCGACGACGCGACATACTGGAGGATTGACATTGGGAGAGATCTCCACGAGGTCAAGCTCTTGGTCGTTAGCGATACGGAGAGCTTGCTGTATCGTATATACTCCCTGCTCTACATTGTCCCCGACGAGGCGCACTTCCTTTACGCGGATAGCCTCGTTGATGCGGTACTGGAACTTTTGTTTGTTGTCTACTGCCATTCAGTATGTGTTGATTGTATGCTTAGCGAGTGAGGCGGACTACTTAGCTTCGGCCTGCCAGGCGTTGAGCTGACGGTGTACCTCCTCGGCAATTTGCTCGGCAAAGGTAGCAATTTTCACCGAACCCTTATCACCCTCACCTTGCACGCGTACAGATACTTCGCCTTCCTGGGCTTCCTTTTCCCCGACGATAAGCATGTAGGGGATACGCTTGAGCTCATTGTCACGGATCTTACGGCCGATCTTCTCGTTGCGGTCGTCGACCTGCGTACGGATATCCTGTGCGTTGAGCGTGGCAGCTACCTCGTGAGCGTAGTCGTTGAACTTCTCACTGATAGGCAGCACGACGACCTGGTCAGGCGTGAGCCAGAGGGGGAAGTGCCCTGCGGTGTGCTCGATGAGGACAGCGACGAAGCGCTCCATAGAGCCGAAGGGTGCACGGTGGATCATCACTGGGCGGTGCTTCTTGTTGTCAGCACCCGTGTACTCGAGGTCGAAGCGCTCAGGCAGGTTGTAGTCTACCTGGATCGTACCGAGCTGCCAGCGGCGGCCGAGGGCGTCCTTGACCATGAAGTCCAGCTTAGGCCCGTAGAAGGCTGCTTCGCCGTACTCGATCTTGGCGGGAAGGCCCTTCTCAGCACAAGCCTCGATGATAGCCTGCTCGGCGCGCTCCCAGTTCTCTTCGCTACCGATGTACTTCTCGCGGTTCACCTGATCGCGCAGGGAGATCTGAGCCTCGAAGTTCTCGAAGTTCAGCGCCTTGAAGATGATGAAGATGATATCCATCACCTTGCAGAATTCTTCCTTGATCTGGTCGGGTCGGCAGAAGAGGTGCGCGTCGTCCTGCGTGAAGCCACGTACACGCGTCAGCCCGTGGAGCTCACCGCTCTGCTCGTAGCGATAGACCGTACCGAACTCAGCCAGACGCTGGGGCAGGTCACGATAGGAGTGAGGGCCGAGAGCCTTGAAGATCTCACAGTGGTGAGGGCAGTTCATAGGCTTGAGCATAAACTCTTCACCCTCCTGAGGCGTAGTGATGGGGCGGAAGGAGTCCGCACCGTACTTAGCCCAGTGACCGGAGGTGACGTAGAGCTGCTTCGAGCCGATATGTGGGGAGATGACCTGCTGATAGCCGAACTGCTTCTGGATCTGCTTGAGGAAGTCCTCCAGACGCAGGCGGAGCTGCGTACCGCGAGGCAGCCACAGGGGCAGCCCTGAGCCGACATTCTGCGAGAAGGAGAAGAGCCCGAGCTCCTTACCGATCTTACGGTGGTCGCGCTTCTTGGCTTCCTCCAGCATCGTCAGATACTCATCGAGCATCTTCTTCTTGGGGAAGGTGATCCCGTAGAGACGCGTGAGCTGCTTGCGCTTCTCGTCACCGCGCCAGTAGGCACCAGCCACGCTCAGCAGCTTGATCGCCTTGATATAGCCCGTATTAGGCACGTGAGGGCCACGGCACAGGTCCGTGAAGTCGCCCTGCGAATAAGTCGTGATCGACCCGTCGGGGAGGTCTGCGATGAGCTCCAGCTTGTACTCGTCACCCTTCTCTTCGAAGAACTTCGTCACCTCAGCCTTCGTGATGTCGCGGCGGATGATAGGCTCCTTGCGGGCAGCGAACTCCGCCATCTTAGCCTCTATGGCTGCGAGGTCGGCGTCGCGAAGCTGCACGCCTTCGCCCAGGTCAATATCGTAGTAGAAGCCATTCTCAATGGCAGGACCGATACCGAACTTCACACCAGGATAGAGCGCCTGAAGGGCTTCGGCCATAAGGTGCGCACTGGAGTGCCAGTAGGCGTACTTCCCTTCGGGATCTTCCCACTTATAGAGCTTCAGCTCGGTGTCCTCCTTGAGGGGACGCATAAGGTCCCAGATCTGGCCATTGACACCAGCGGCCAGCACATCCTGCTGCAGGCGGGGGCTGATGCTGCCAGCTATATCCCACGAGGTCGTACCCACAGGGTACTCACGCTGACTGCCGTCAGGGAACGTGACTTTTATCATTGAGCTCATTCTTATACAGATTGATTACTTAGTTTGTCGTGCAAAGGTACGATAAATACGATAAATAAAGGGACTTATCCACGAGGGGAGCAAGGCACATCGCCTGCGCCCTCCACACCCCGCCGACAAAAAGAAAGCGGGTATCACTTCGAGAGAAGCAATACCCGCTTAGCTGGTGACCCCGGTGAGGCTCGAACTCACGACCCAGTGATTAAGAGTCACTTGCTCTACCAACTGAGCTACAGAGTCATTCCGATCTCGGCCGTTTTTCCTCGCCTTGGTGAGCGACGGCTTTTGATTTCGGCTACAAAGGTAAGGCAAACTTTTTATTTGTGCAAATCCCCCGCCCTACACACCCTCCCAGCGGGCAGACTAAAAGGCAGGATCAAAGTCACGTACTCCAGATAGGCTCCGAAGCCCAGTCGTACGGGAAGCCCAGTTTTGAAGGAGAGATATCCTGATGAGACTCAAAGAATGAGATCATCTGATGCTTAAAAGCCTCTCCTGCACCTATACCATTACACATATAGAGCATCGACGTGACAATGAGATAGGGCTTCTTGCGCTCCACCTTAGTAAGGTGAGAATTATGCCATGCCCCTTTAGGGTTAGCCAAACTCATCGGCATCTTCACCATCGTCCGACCAAATATGCGCGAGTGATGTGCGAGCAGGTTTCTCAGATAAGTAACAGCTTCAAGCCAGCTGGAGAGTTCGCTATGAAGATTCAATCCGAAATCATTGGCTATACGCGCCTTCTCGGGGAGCTGATGCTTTAAGTTCTTATATATCTTCGAGAGTGTACCCAAGCTTGCAAGCTCAAAGATGACCCACGAGTCTGGCTGCTCATCGAAATCAAGACATTCTTGGCCATACCAAATGCCATATTTCTCTTTGAAGTCTCGGACAAAAGGCTCACTACTACGAAGAAACTCTGACTTCAGAGTAGCCATCTGCTTTTTGAAGACATCTGGGTCATCAAACAATGAGGCATCAAGATAAAACAGCCCTCCATAGGATTGTGAGAGGTAGTAAATCATCTTCGTCCTCAGCGCTATCTCTATGGCTTCTACAGCATTAAAAAGTATCAACCTTAGTTCTCGGTCGTACTCATAGCGAGCAATGACCTCCTCAAAGCACGCATCATGCTTAAAGATATGCCTCTCTTTATCGGTTTGCATATCCCACCAATATCCTTTTAGACGATAGTAGCTGATGCGACTCAGTAGATGGTGAGCCAACTGCTCATCTTCCACTCTCATACCTCGCTGCTTTAAGAGAGCTATTTGTTCGGCTATAGAGCGTGATTCCTTATTAGACATAAAAAAAATGACTCGCCGGCAGATCTTACGGTATGCCAAGCGAGTACTGTTATCGTTAGTGTAGGCAAAACCTACAATTCTGTTGCTGTTTTCCAGTACAAAGTTAGACTTTTATTTGAACATACAACAGACCCATCAACGGAACATTGATTAAGCTGGGTGCTCCCCCGCCTTAGGCTGAGCCAAGGCGGGGGAGCACTGTGAGTGGAGCGGCTAAGCGCTGAAGGCGGAGGTTAGATACCTACATGGCCGCCCGAAGTACCGGGATCGCCTGCACCTGGAGTCCCCTCGGCAGGGTGGGCGCCTTCCTTGGGCTGTGCGCCCTTACCCTTCTTTCCCTTGGCCTTCTTCTCCAGCGCGATGCGCTCGAAGGCTACATCATCCAGACGGAAGAACTTAGGATTGGGGCGAAGTCGTACACGTGCTCCCATAATATGCGCCACGGCACTAAACTCTTCCTCTGGAGCAGCAGCCTTACAGCGGAGCTTTGGAGTGAGACGACCCAGGCGGCCGAACTCAACGGATTCACCGCCAGCGACCAGAGCACGTGCTGTATCGGCAGCAAGATTGAGGATAGATGCCACCTCCATATAATTGAAGGTTGTGTGCCCTGCTACCATATCGCAGAAGCGATCAAAGGATACGCGTCCACGAGGATGAGCTGTAGCGATCGTAACCTTCTTACCGGCGAACTTACCGAGTTTCATTTCGGTAGCACGGAGTGTGTAACCGAGAGCTTGCTTTGTGGTTCCCATAATAGAGTCCAAATAAAAAGTGAATAAAACTTGCTTGTGCCCCCTATCTTTTGGAGGACACTGCAAAGGTAGAGCACCCACCATGGGGTCAAAGTCATCTTTTTTCACTTTGGTCTATTTGCTCCTTAGATAGGTATTCATCGGCTACTATTCGGACACATTGGTGGAGATTTGACGGACAAAGATGAGAGAGACATGATGCGAGCGAGGCACAATAAAGCCCTGCATATCTAAGTCTGCATCCATACCATATAAATGTAGGCACATGCGATCAAGCTCTTCTACATCGAAGAGAATTCACCTGACATCACCATTTTCCTTAGCCCCATAAATTGAACACCTTAGCCCAGAGATTTGAGTAAACATCCAAACAGAATTGAGTAAATATACGGACGAGGTTGAATCCCCCTCCAATTGACTTAAGTAGATGCAGACAACGTAATCATCTTAGCGTCATATCTCGAGCTTCTCGACCTGTGAACCTTACTTACTGGACTGCAAAAGCATATCTATGATGACGCTCGGAAGCGGGCATCCACCCCCAAACATCAAGTGTACAACAACGCCGTGCAGACCACGTACAGAGGTAGATCGAATGAGCACAGGGCTACCAGCCTTTGTGAAGGCATTCCACCCTCACAAATCTTTTGTCGTGGGCACAGGAGGTGTGTCAATAGAAGACTTCCTGAGCTGCGACATCGAGGCCCTATTAAATTAAGGTGCACTAACCCTGCACAAACAGGAGCTCGTATGCGGAGCAGTTATTAGCTGTAAGAACGGCAGCGTACGCATACGCTATGCAGACCACTATTGGTACGAGGGTGAAGCAGTAGTCATCCGTACTCGATCCAATAGTGGTACGGAGTGCAAACGAATAGTTGATCGGGGTGCATACCAGTAGTGGTCTGAGCACGAACCACTATTGGTACGTAGCACCCGCCTCTATGGAAGTGACCTCCCCCCTTCGGGAGCGGCGTGCAGGCGAAATTTGGCGGGGAGAATAAACCTTCGGGAGGGACGGGACTCTATATATATATGCGAAGCAAAGCTCCTAATATAATAATATAATAGGTACGCGCGAGGGAGAGCGGGCAAATGCTCCGCCACACCCACCCGAAGCGAGGCTCATAGCCCAGGGAAAAGCCAGACGGCTGACCTCACAGCCTCGATTTATAGTATCTTTACATACCCCTATCCCGCCCTACTTGCCCCGCACCACCAGCGGTGACGAAGTGGCGGGAAGTCCCTTTCGACAGCCCCACCCACGGGGCACTCTTCATCAAAAGACAAACCAACAATACAACCCCACAAGAATTATGACGCATCAACGCCTTACCGTCTCGTGCCTTAGCCTCCTGCTCCTCACCGCAGGGATCACGCTCCTGCCCGCCTGCTCCAGTCAGTCGGCTCAGCAGGGACAAGCTCAAGGCCCTCAGGAACTCCCCGTACGCACCCTCTCCGCAGGCGACTTCTCCGCCGACAACAGTTACCCCGCCGTCATCCGAGGCGAGGACGATGCCGAGATCCGCCCCAAGGTATCGGGCTTCATCACCAAGGTCTACGTCACCGAAGGTCAGAGCGTGAAGGCAGGTCAACCCCTCTTCCACCTTGACGACGTCACCTATCGCGCCGCCGTCTCGCAGGCTACCGCCAGCCTCTCCGCTGCACAGGCCTCACTCGCCACGGCGCAGCTCAACCAGCGCAATAGCCAGGATCTCTTAGCCAAGAACATCATCAGCCAGAGCAACTACGAAGAGGTCTCCAACGCCCTGAAGAGCGCTGAGGCCAATGTCGCCGTCGCCAAGGCCGCCCTCGTCTCGGCACGCGAGAACCTCTCCTACTGCACTGTCACCAGCCCCGTCTCGGGCGTCGTCGGCTCCATCAACTACCGCGTGGGGAACCTCGTCAGCCCCCAGAGTGCTTCGCCCCTGACGCAGGTATCAAATACGCGTCAGGCCTACGTCTACTTCTCCGTCTCTGAGCGTGAGATGCAGACCCTCGTGGGGGATGGCACGACCGCAAAGAGCCTTCCCAAGGTGCGCCTGCGCCTCTCCGACGGCAGCGAATACCCCGCCGAAGGGACGATCCAGGGCGTCAGCGGCGTCGTCGACAAGACCACGGGTGCGATCACGCTGCGTGTCGACTTCCCCAACGCTGAGGGCAAGCTCCGCAGTGGCTCGGTAGGTACGGTCCTCGTCCCCACCCAGACGGCAGGGGCTATCCTCGTGCCCCAGAGCGCGACGGTCGAGATGCTCCACAAGAAGTTCGTCTATACCGTCGACAAGGACGGCAAGCTAACCTTCACCGAGATCACCGTCAGCCCCGTCGATGATGGGCAGAGCTACACCGTCACCAGCGGCCTCAAGGCTGGCGACCGCATCCTCGTCGCTGGCACTACGGGCGTCAAGGAGGGCGAGGTCATCAAGCCCCTCACCGAAGAAGCCTATGCCAAGCAGCAGGAGGCTATACGCCAGCAGATGATGGGCAAGGGCGGCGCTGCTGAGAAGCACTAAGCCCTCACCGCCTTAACCGGAAGCATATAGAGCAATGAATTTCGATAGATTTATTACCCGCCCCGTGCTCTCGACGGTGATCTCCATCATCATCGTCATCCTCGGGGTCATCGGGCTCATACAGCTGCCTATCGAGCAGTACCCCAACCTCGCACCGCCCACCGTACAGGTCTCCACAGCCTACGCAGGTGCGGACGCCCAGACGGTGCTCAACTCCGTCATCATCCCCCTCGAAGAGCAGATCAACGGAGTCGAAGGCATGACCTACATGACCTCTACCGCTACGAACTCGGGCGGCGCCTCCATCACCGTCTACTTCAAGGAAGGTACCGACCCCGACATGGCAGCGGTGAACGTGCAGAACCGCGTACAGCAGGCTCAGGCCCTCCTCCCCGCTGACGTCGTGCGCGTCGGGGTGACGACGCAGAAGCGCCAGTCAAGCATGCTCCTCGTCTACTCGCTGACGAGCGAAGACGGGCGCTACGATGCGCAGTTCCTCGCGAACTACGCCGACATCAACATCCTGCCCGCGCTGAAGCGTGTGCCTGGTGTCGGCTCGGCAAATACCTTCAGCCAAGGCACCTACGCCATGCGCCTCTGGCTCGACCCCGACAAGATGCGCGCCTACTCCCTCGTCCCCAGCGACGTCTCAGGCGTCCTCTCGGCACAGAACTTCGAGGCTGCCCCAGGGAGCCTCGGCGAATCAGGTGACCGCACCTATGAGTATTCGCTCCGCTACAAGGGCCGTCTGAAGAGCATCCCCGAGTACGAGAACATCATCATCAAGTCCGACGATGCGGGCAACATCATCCGCCTCAAGGACGTGGCGAAGATCGAGCTGGGCTCCCTCAGCTACAGCAGTAACTCCCTCTCCAATGGCAACCCCGCCGTCACGGGGATGGTCTCGCAGATCGCAGGCTCCAACGCTAACGACATCGTCACCGCTATCAAGGCCGAGATCAAGGGGCTGGAGAAGGACTTCCCTCCTGGCATGAAGATGACCTACGTCCTCGACGTCACGGACTTCCTCTACGCCTCTATCTGGCACGTCATCCAGACGCTCCTCGAGGCCTTCCTCCTCGTCTTCATCGTCGTATATATCTTCCTGCAGGACTTCCGCAGCACGCTCATCCCCGCCATCGCGGTGCCCGTGTCGCTCGTCGGTACGTTCTTCTTCCTGCAGATCTTCGGCTTCTCGCTGAACCTCCTCACGCTCTCGGCACTGGTGCTCGCTATCGCTATCGTCGTGGATGACGCCATCGTCGTCGTCGAAGCCGTACACGCCAAGCTGGACGAGGGCTACGACTCCGCCCGCACAGCCAGTATGGACGCCATGCATGAGATCTCGGGCGCTATCATCTCCATCACGCTCGTCATGGCTGCGGTCTTCGTGCCCGTGTCGTTCATCTCGGGGATCAGTGGTACGTTCTACCGTGAGTTCGGGGTCACGATGGCCGTCTCTATCGTCATCTCTGCCGTCAACGCTCTGACGCTTAGCCCCACGCTCTGCGCCCTCCTGCTCAAGCCCCACAAGGGTCACGAGGGGAAGAAGCTCAGCTTCATCGACCGCTTCCATCTGGCCTTCAACGCTGTGTATGAGAATCGCGTCCTGCGCCCCTACCGCAAGGGGGTCGAGTTCTTCGTGCGCCATCGCGTCACCTCGGGCATCATCGTGCTGGTAAGTATCGTCATCATGGTCGTCCTGATGAAGTTCACCAGTAGCGAGCTCGTGCCTCAGGAGGACACGGGTACGGTGATGGTCACCGTCGCCACACCTCCAGGTACCAGCCGCGAGAAGACGGAGAAGGTGCTCAAGGACGTCGCCGACGTCGCGAAGGCACAGGACGGCGTGGAGCAGGTCATGAGCATCTCGGGCTTCAGCCTCATAGGTGGCTCGGGCTCGAACTATGCCTCGATGTTCGTCCGCATGAAGCCCTTCGGTGAGCGTAAGACGACGACGAGTGAGATCGCAGGCAAGCTCTTCGCCTATGGCGCTACCATCAAGGATGCCTCCGTGCTGGCGATGACCCCACCGATGGTCCCGGGCTATGGTATGGCCTCGGGCGTGTCGCTGACGATGCTCGACAAGACGGGTGGCGAGCTGGATAAGTTCTTCGCCGAGACGCAGAAGTTCCTCGCCGCACTCAATGCACGCCCCGAGGTAGCCTATGCGATGACGCAGTACAACCCCAGCTTCCCCCAGTACGTCATCGACGTCGACGTAGCCGCCACGATGCGTGCCGGCACGACACCGCAGACCGTCCTCTCCACCCTGCAGGGTTACTTCGGGGGGATGTACGTGGCGAACTTCAATAGCTACGGTAAGCTCTACCGCGTGCTCCTGCAGTCTGCCCCCGAGCAGCGCCTCGACATCAACGCCCTGAGCAATGTCTATGTGCGTACCGGCACGGGTGAGATGGCACCTATCACCTCCTTCATCACCACGGAGAAGGTCTACGGCCCTGCGAGCGTGAACCGCTTCAACCTCTACACCTCTATCGACGTGATGGCCTCCCCCGCCCCAGGCTATGCCACAGGGGACGTGCTGAAGGCCGTCTCCGAGGTCGCCAGCTCGACGCTCTCGGCAGGCTACGGCTACGACTACTCGGGTCTGACGCGTGAGGAGCAGGGCTCATCGGATACGACAGCGCTCATCTTCGGCCTCTGTCTGCTCTTCGTCTACCTCATCCTGAGCGCGCAGTACGAGAGCTACCTCCTGCCCTTCTCGGTCATCCTCTCCATCCCCTTCGGGCTGGCGGGTGCCTTCATCTTCTCGAATATCTTCGGGCATACGAACAATATCTATATGCAGATCGCTCTGATTATGCTCATCGGTCTCTTGGCAAAGAACGCCATCCTCATCGTCGAATTCGCTCTGGAGCGCCGCCGCACAGGTATGGCGATCACGTGGAGTGCTATCCTCGGGGCGGTGGCTCGTCTGCGCCCGATCTTGATGACCTCGCTCGCGATGATCGTGGGGCTCCTCCCGCTGATGTTCGCCAGTGGTGTCGGGGCTAACGGGAACTCCACGCTCGGTGCCAGCACCGTCGGCGGGATGCTCATCGGGATGATCCTGCAGATCTTCATCGTCCCCGCCCTCTTCGTCGTCTTCCAGAGCCTGCAGGAGCGCTTCAAGCCCCTGCGCTTCGACGACATCATCACCTCGAAGCCCTCGGGTGAGATCCTTCAGTTCTCCAACACCTCCAAGACCGACTCACAAGATGACGCTCAAGCATAGCCTTCCCCTCCTCGCCCTCAGCCTCAGCCTCACACTCACAGGCTGTGGCGTCTACAAGAAGTATCAGCGTCCCACGGTAGACACCTCCGTCTACCGTGGCGACAAGATCGACACGCTGAGCCAAGACTCCACGTCCTTCGGGCAGACGCCCTGGCGTGCGCTCTTCACCGATGCGCCCCTGCAGGCACTCATCGAGAAGGCCCTCCAGCAGAATGTCGACCTGCTCTCGGCGAACCTCTCCACCCAGCAAGCAGAGGCCCAGCTCAAGGCTGCCCGCCTCTCCTTCTTCCCCTCGCTGACGCTCGCCCCTTCGATCTCGGCAGGTAAGACCGAGGGCGTGCCCGCCACCTACAGCTACACGCTACCCGTGCAGGCCAGCTGGCAGGTGGACCTCTTCGGCTCACTGCTGAATGCCTCCCGCTCGACGCAGGCTCAGCTCCTCCGTGCTCAGGCCTACCAGCAGCTCGTCCGTGGCCGTGTCATCGCGAGCGTGGCCAACAGCTACTACACGCTGCTGATGCTCGATCGCCAGCTCCAGCTCACCCGCTCAGCTGCCGAGCTCGCTGCCCACACCCTCGAGGTGATGCAGGCGCAGAAGGACTTCGGCCGTGCTATGGAGTCCTCCGTACAGTCCGCCCGTGCTAACCTCCATCAGGTAGAGGCCTCCATCCCCGAGATCGAGCGCCAGATCACCACAACGGAGAATGCACTGGCCCTCCTCCTCGGTGAGTCGCCCCGTGCCTATAGCCGCTCCACGCTCGAGGCCCAGCAGCTCCCCAGCACCTTCGTCGTCGGCGTACCTGCCCAGCTACTCTCGGCACGCCCCGATGTGCGCGTAGCGGAGATGGCTCTGGCCAGCTGCTACTATCAGACGAATGGCGCACGTGCCGCCTTCTACCCCTCGCTCACCATCACAGGGAGCGCAGGCTGGACGGGTGCTCTTGGGCAGGCCGTCTCGAACCCGATGAAGTTCATCGCCTCGGCTCTTGGCTCCCTTGCGCAGCCCATCTTCGCCCGTGGCAAGCTCGTCGCAGGCCTTCGTGTCGCTGAGGCTGAGGAAGAGAAGGCACGTCTGGCCTTCCAGCAAAGCCTCTACAATGCCGGCGCTGAGGTAAGCAATGCCCTCGCCCTCTATGAGGCTTCCGAGGCGAAGATCAAGGCCGAGACCCTACAGATCGAGAGCCTCGAGAAGAATGTCGAGATCGTCGAGACCCTCTTCAAGACGGGGAAGACCTCCTCTTATCTCGAGGTCATCACCGCCCAGCAGGCACTCCTGCAGGCCCAGCTCTCGCAGATTCAAGACCGCTTCAGCAAGATGCAGGCCGTCGTCAACCTCTATAATGCCCTCGGCGGAGGCGCCCAGTAATCCCCTATCGCTATGATCAGTCCACAAGCCTTCATCGCACCTGGCGCCAAGATCGGCGCCCGTGTGACGATCTATCCCTTCGCCTACATCGAGGACGACGTCGTCATCGGTGACGACTGCACCATCTACCCGCACGTCAGCCTGATGAATGGCACGCGCATCGGTAGTGGCAACACCATCTATCAGAATGCCGTGCTCGGTGCCTCGCCCCAGGACTTCTCCTACAAGGGCGAGAAGTCCACACTCATCATCGGCGACAACAACGTGATCCGTGAGAACGTAGTCATCAGCCGTGCCTCCCGAAGCGACGTCTCCACCGTCATCGGCAGTGGGAACATCCTTATGGAAGGCACCCACATCTCGCACAACTGTCAGGTGGGCAATCAGAATGTCTTCGGCTACGCGGTCAAGATCGCCTGCGACTGCACCATCGGCAGCCGCTCGATCTTCAGCAGCGGCGTCACGGCCAAGCCCCGCTGTCGCATCGGCGATCTGGCATTCATCCTCACAGGCTGCCGCTTCGGCGAAGACGTACCGCCCTTCATCACCGTCAAGGACAACCCCGCCGTCTACGCTGGGATCCATGCGGGCATGCTCTCCAAGGCAGGTATCGACGAGCGCACACAGCGCCATCTCGCTATGGCTTACCGCTTGGTCTTCAATGGTAAGATCAGCCTCTACGACGCCATCCTGCAGATCGAAGAGCAGGTACCTGACGGCCCCGAAGTCCAGCAGGTCATCGCCTTCCTCCGCTCTTCCGAGAGCCTCATCATGAAGTAAGGCCCCCCGTTACTCCCTACCCGCGGGTTAGGCTGAGATATGCCCTACCCCCATACAGTCCGAGGCCCTGCCGTGCGATGCACAGCAGGGCCTCGGACTATCTATGTAGCCGTCTGCAGGGGCGGAGATTCACCTGCCGACCAATATAGCTTCACACTACCCTCCTCTATGGAGACTGTTGCTCCGCGTTGGGATAAAAGTTGTGGACGAGTGGCAAATAAGTTTGGGCTACGTACGTGGATCTAATATCTACGTACGTGGACATTTGGATTTACGTACCTAGTCTTTAAGACTAC
>ENA-OWND01000967-OWND01000967.1-metagenome-genome-assembly--contig:-NODE-967-length-18439-cov-8.465513_pt1 | contig 18439 bp, 15 predicted proteins | sample MGYA00245342_ERZ651119 | MGnify/ENA primary metagenome ERZ651119 (study PRJEB26857, sample SAMEA4031756) | metagenome | biome: human; feature: oral; material: saliva | place: Philippines | collected 2014...
GCTCTTCCGATCTGTTTTTTATACTCTAAAAACTCTAAAATACCTCTAAAAATAGTCTAATAAAGTGTTTTGTTTTTTAAAAATAATGTATAACTTTGCAGTCATGGTTTCACAAACAAAACAACCGTCATGATTCATAAGATTCTCCACGATAAGCTGAATGCCTTCATAGATTCGAGGGCAGAGAACTCTATCGAACGCCACCAGATTATCGTCTATCTGCTTCACTCCTCCATCGTTGTTAGTGTCATTATGATGCATCTCTCCGGACTGGGCGGCTCGCATGATATTCTTCCGAGGTCGATGAGCGTTATCCACTTGACGACGTGCCTCATAGCCCTGTCGCTCTATCTCTCACGTAAGCTTTCCGTGCCTGTAGCATTCTCGCTTGTGGCTATTGTGGCACAGTTGAGCATAGTCGGTCGCTTTGTCTATTTCATCCAGACAAAGCCCGAGAATTTCCTTAATCTCATCCTTATCAACCAGATGACCTCACTGCTGGCAGTGGTGTTCCTTGTGATGTGCTTCGTGAGATACACTCCGTTTGTGATCACCGTCATCAGCTTGGTCACTTATGGAATATCTGCCGCCTATCTGAAAGACCCGAACCTGTGGAGCCTTTTTGGTTTCTTCCTCGCCATTGAGATCCTCTTCTGCGTATTAGGTGAACTGCTGTACCACAACGTGTCGAACGTGCAGAAGGAGAATGCCAACCTGCATCAACGCGATACGGCACTGATGCACGCCGTCAGACTGAACGAACGTGAGATAGAGGCATATCTGCGTATAAGCAATACCGACCAGCTGTCGCCCGAGGACACCGACCGCCTGTTTTCCATGCTCAAGCCTAAATCGCAGCACAACCTCGTAAACGCCATGCGTCAGCACCTGAAGAATCACCTTATGGACGACAACAACATCGCGCGCATCTTTCCCATGCTCACTAAGACAGAGGTTGATGTGTGCAACCTTATCCTTCAGGGTAAGACAATGACCGAGATAGGACAGCTGCTCGACAAGACAGACAAGAATGTCGGCGTAGTGCGTACACATATCCGCAGTAAGCTGAACGTGCCGCAGGATGAAAATCTCAAGAAATACCTCATAGAGCTGTTGTTGAATAGTCAGTAACCGGACGTGACGTGAACGGTAGTGGCGTGATTCATCACGCTTAAGCCCACCGCGTTCGATTCATTGTGTGATGTGTGATTTTCTTCGCCTGTTGTTTTTATTGGAATCATCATTCATCATTGTTTTATGTATGCGGAACGTGATAAATCACGCCCCTACGATATATATGAATAAATTCAACAAAATGCTTGTTCTGACCGCAAATACAGCCGATATTTTCCAGCGCGTTATCTTTGAGGCGAAAAACACTTGTTTTTGTCATTACATAAAATACGCTGATAATCAGTGTGATATACTTTTTTGATGCCAACGAAAATACGAATCCGTTTCAAGAATCGCTGTTTCTTGAGGCTAAAACTGCCGTTTCTTGCCGATAAAACCACTGTTTTCAGCATAAAGAAGCAACGCTTCTTGAGCGAAAAAGCACGGAATGAAGTTGTTTTCAGCTCTTTTCGATTCTCAAAGACGCCGCATTATGTCATGCATATTTGGCAAATCATCGCTTTTGTTTTTCTGTTTCGCTAAAAACCGCGAAGATGATTTTTCTTTACGATACGTCAAGTTTAGAGACAAGTTTTCTATGCGATTGCGTGATAAGTTTTATAAAGACTTTCTTTGTATATGCAGGGAAATGACATGGTATTTCTCTGCCCTGTCGATATTTGTCGGTACGGTGTAGGAGCGTGATTCATCACGCTTAAGCCCACCGTGTTCTGTCCATTGCGTGATGAGTGATTTTCTTCGCCTGTTGTTTTTATTGGAATCATCATTTTTCATTATTTTATGGATGCGGAACGTGATAAATCACGCTCCTACGGCTGGCAGCGCATTTATATCATAGGATTTGGGGTTAAGCTTTAGTGCTCTTTTTGCCAAAGTTTCTTAAATAACGGTGTTTATGCTGATATTTGATGTTTTTTTTTGTTATTTGATGCACCTATGAGATAATAATATTGTAACTTTGCAATTAAATTTTACGCCCTTTCAGGACTTATAGGTAAAAAGTAAACTTCAAACATACAAAATATTATGGCAGAATCAATAGATATTCAGGAATTAAACATTCTGATTCGTCAGCAGAGTGGGTTTATTAGCGACCTTACTGCAGGCATGGATAAGGTCATTGTTGGTCAGAAACATCTCGTAGACTCATTGCTTATCTCTCTTCTCAGTGATGGGCATATACTTCTCGAGGGTGTGCCTGGTCTGGCAAAAACACTCGCTATCAAGACCCTATCGCAGTTAATCTCCAGCAAATACTCAAGAATACAATTCACTCCCGACCTTCTGCCTGCCGATGTTGTAGGTACGATGATTTATTCTCAGAAAGAAGAGAAATTTCAGGTAAAGCAAGGTCCTGTATTTGCTAATTTCATTCTGGCAGACGAAATCAACCGTGCCCCAGCCAAAGTTCAGAGCGCACTGCTTGAGGCGATGCAGGAACATCAGGTGACCATCGGTGATAACTCGTTCAAGTTGCCGGAGCCGTTTTTGGTTATGGCTACACAGAATCCAATAGAGCAGGAGGGCACCTATCAGTTGCCAGAGGCACAGGTAGACCGTTTTATGCTGAAAGTTGTAATCAATTATCCTACTTTAGGTGAGGAGAAACTGATCATACGTCAGAACCTTGCAGGTAATATGCCGGCAGTTACGCCGGTTTGTTCTGCAGATGATATCATGAATGCCCGTAAGATTGTCGGTAAGGTTTATATTGACGAAAAGATAGAGCAGTATATTGCAGATATTGTCTTTGCTACGCGTTATCCGGAGCGTTACGGATTGCCTGAACTTAAAGATATGATTACCTATGGAGGCTCGCCTCGTGCATCCATTAATCTTGCTAAAGCTGCACGTGCATACGCATTTATCAAAAATCGTGGATATGTTGTACCCGAGGATGTCCGTGCTGTTGCACATGATGTTCTCAGACATCGTATAGGTCTGTCTTATGAGGCAGAGGCAAGCAACATAAGCAGCGAAGAGATGGTAAGCAGAATAATTAATAAGGTAGAGGTGCCTTGATGAACAATGATATTCTACTTTTGTAAGCGTAAAAATATCAAGATTAAAGTAGCAGTAAGTTGGAAACATCCGAAATACTAAAGCGTGTCAGGAAGATAGAGATAAAGACTCGAGGACTGAGTCAGAATATCTTTGCAGGGCAGTACCACAGTGCCTTTAAGGGACGTGGTATGGCATTCAGCGAGGTGCGTGAATATCAGTTCGGCGATGATGTCAGGGATATAGACTGGAATGTCACTGCACGCTTTCATCATCCATATATCAAGGTATTTGAAGAAGAACGCGAGCTGACAGTGATGTTGCTTATTGATGTGTCAGGCTCTCTTGATTTTGGAACACGAAACCAATTGAAGCGTGACATGGTGACAGAGATAGCTTCTACGATAGCTTTTTCAGCCATTCAAAATAATGATAAAATAGGTGTGATATTCTTTTCTGACCGTATAGAGAAGTACATACCACCCAAGAAGGGTAGGAAACATATTCTTTACATCATACGTGAGATGATCGATTTTAAGCCGGAAAGCAATAAAACCGATGTACGCCAGGCTGTCGAATTTATGAGCAGCGTGATGAAGCGCCGTTCGACAGTGTTCCTGATCTCTGACTTCTACATCAAGGAATCTTTGCAGAAACCATTGCAGATTGCAGGTTCAAGACATGATGTTATGGCAATACAGGTCTATGATCCGTTAGCAAAAGAATTACCTGACGTCGGACTTATAAAGGTTATGGATGCAGAGTCAGGACACGAGATGATTATTGACACCGGTTCAAAGAAACTGCGCATGGCGCATTCAAAAGCATGGGCTGACCGACAGACGAGCCTCCGCGACGATTTTGCAAAGAGTAACATCGACTGGGTCTCTATTGCAACAAACGAGGATTATGTCCGTGCTATGATGCGACTGTTTAAACAACGATAAGAGAAAGTTTTTTGATGAAACACATTTATACGATATTAATCAGTTTACTTTTATGCCCATTTACCGGTTATGCACAGGGAGTGAGCGTAGAGGCAAAGATAGACTCCATTGCTATTCTTATAGGTGAGCAGACGGGCGTAACACTGACTGTGACGGCACATAAAGACAAAACGATTAAGATGCCTGACCTTCAAGTGCGTCAGATGATAACACCCGGAGTGGAGATTGTAGATATCATAAACGGTGATACTACAGACATTGCTGATAATATGCGTACAATCTCGCGAAAGTATCTGCTGACAAGTTTCGATGAGAATGCCTATATGATTCCACCATTGAACGTAAAAGTTGATGGCAAGGACTATCAGACAAATGCCCTGGCACTTAAGGTTTTGACGGTAGATGTAGATACTCTCCATCTGAATCAGTATTTCGGACCAAAGGATGTGCAGGATAATCCTTTCTCATGGAAAGAATGGAGTCCGCTGTTCTGGTTGAGTGTACTTATGATGTTGCTTATTGGTATTGCAGGTTATCTATATATCCGTCTGAAGCAAAATAAGCCAATCATATCTCGTGTGCTTATCATAAAGCATATTCCTGCTCATCAGAAGGCTCTCACCGCCATAGAAAAGATAAAGCAGGAGAAGAAGCAGAGCTCAGATGATCAAAAGACATATTATACGGAATTGACAGACACGTTGCGTCAATATATAGAAGAACGCTTCGGCTTTAATGCAATGGAGATGACAAGTACTGAAATCATTGCACGTCTGCATGAGAGTGACGATCCGAAGATGATTGATGAGTTGCGCGAACTGTTCAATACTGCCGACCTCGTGAAGTTTGCCAAATACTCAACGATGATTAATGAGAATGACCTCAATCTTGTAAATGCAGTCAATTTCATTGACCAGACAAAGACGCTTGAAACAGAGACAGAAGAGAAGATCGTCCCTAATCTAAGTGCTGACGATAAACGTGTGAAAGAAAGCCGTATCATAATCAAGAGCATTCTTTGGGTCATAGGTTGTATAGTTACATTCATTCTCGGCTATGTAGCATATAACGCATTATTATTGATGTTTTAAAAATGGAATTTGCTAATAAAGAATATTTTCTGCTGATGCTCCTGCTGGTGCCTTATGTGTTCTGGTATTTTCTTTATCGGAAACGTAATGAGCCCACGATGCGGATGAGCGATACAAGCGCATATCTTGACGCGCCAAAGAGTTGGCGTGTAAGGCTCGTACATGCTCCAATGCTGCTTCGATGTATAACATTTGCATTGATAGTCACTGTCATGGCACGCCCTCAAACGCGTAATTCATGGGCGGATCGTACTGTGGAAGGAATAGATATCATGTTGGCTATGGACATTTCTACATCTATGCTTGCGGAAGACCTTAAGCCAAATCGTATGGAGGCTGCTAAAAACGTCGCTTCCGAATTTATTTCAGGACGTCCTGACGATAATATAGGCTTGTGTATATTTGCCGGAGAGTCATTCACTCAATGTCCGATGACAGTGGATCATGCTTCACTGCTGAATCTGCTTAATGGTGTGCGTACAGATCTTGCAGCACGGGGACTTATTGAGGACGGTACAGCAGTAGGCATGGGATTGGCAAATGCCGTATCGCGACTAAAGGACTCGAAAGCTAAGAGCAAAGTTGTAATACTTCTGACCGACGGTTCAAATAATCGTGGTGATATTTCGCCACTCACAGCAGCTCAAATAGCAAAAAGTCTCGGTATACGTGTATATACTATTGGTGTAGGAACGAATAAGGTTGCGCCATACCCAATGCCAGTCGCAGGAGGCGTGCAGTATGTGAATATCCCGGTAGAGATTGACACGAAGACCCTGTCAGAGATTGCCGCTATCACTGACGGTAACTACTATAGGGCAACAAATAATAAGGAGTTGCGACATATATACTCTGATATAGATAAACTCGAGAAAACAAAACTCAACGTAAAGAAGTTCTCTAAGCGATATGAGGCTTTTGCGCCATTTGCTTGGCTTGCACTAATAACACTTTTGCTGGAAGTGATGCTGCGCACAATGATTTTGAGAAGAATACCATAACGTGTTATCCTGAATAGAAGAAAATGCTAAGATTCGAAAACCCTATAATACTTTGGTTGCTTGTCATATTACCAGTGATGGCCCTTATACGCTTTCTGATGTGGAGACGTCAGAAAAAGAGATATAAGCGTCTTGGTGATAAAAGTCTTTTGCACCTGATGATGCCTGACGTGTCAAAATATCGACCGAGTGTTAAATTCTGGTTGCTGATGTCGGCTGTTGCTTTGATAATAGTGATGCTTGCCCGTCCGCAAACAGGTAGTAAGATACAACATGAGAAACGTAATGGCATAGAAATGATAATTGCTATGGACATCAGTAACTCAATGCTGGCGTCAGATGTTGCTCCTTCGCGTCTGCAGAAGAGTAAGATGATGGTTGAGAATCTGATAGATAATTTCTCAAACGACAAGATCGGACTTGTAGTATTTGCCGGTGATGCGTTCATTCAATTGCCAATTACCAGCGACTACGTTTCAGCAAAGATGTTCCTGCAGAATATTGAGCCGTCACTCATTAAGACCCAGGGAACAGACATAGCCAAGGCGCTGAATCTCAGTATGAGTTCTTTTACACAGTCAAAAGTAGGCAAGGCTATTATTGTTATCACAGATGGCGAAGACCATGAAGGTGGAGCGGTAGACGCTGCCAAGGAAGCTCGCAAAAAAGGCATGAATGTGTTTATACTCGGTATTGGCGATACCAAAGGTGCTCCAATCCCTACAGGCGATGGCGGATACATGAAAGATAACACAGGCAATACGGTAATGTCTGCTCTCAATGAGACGATGTGCCGACATATAGCTGAGGCAGGTAAAGGAAAATATATTCATGTAGACAATACTTCTTCTGCTCAGAAACTGCTCAATAATGAACTTGTGCGTCTTCAGAAAGGTGAGAGCACCAGTGTAATATACAGCGAATACGATGAACAGTTTCAGGCAGTGGGGATTCTTGTTCTTTTATTGCTTATAACAGAAGTGTTTATACTTGAAATAAAGAATCCCTTATTCAAGAATGTGCGACTGTTTAAAAAGAAAAATAGATAATGAGAAGATTACTATCCATATATATATTAATAATGTCTTGCTTATGTGTGATGGCTCAAACAGACCGTCAGCACATTCGCAAGGGAAATCGTCTATATCGCCAGCAGAAATTTGATAAGTCGGAGATTGACTACCGTAAGGCTGTCGATAAAAACCAGAATAATGCTCAGGCGCTGTACAATCTCGGCTGTGCTTTGATGCAACAACAGAAAGACTCTGCTGCTGTTGTACAATTTGAAAAAGCATCTAAACTTGAGACAAACAAGAAGCGCAAGGCAATGGTTTTTCATAATATAGGTGTTGTATGCCAGAATCATCAAATGTTTGCAGAGGCGATAGAAAACTACAAAGAAAGCCTGCGCAATAACCCCGGTGATAATGAGACACGTTATAATCTTGCACTGTGTCAGCGTCAATTGAAGAACCAAAAGCAGAATCAACAGCAAAATCAGGATAATAAGGATCAGAATAAAGACAAGAACGGTCAGGACAATAAGAAAGAGCAAAACAAGGATCAGGATAAGAATCAAGAAAAAAAAGACCAAAAGCAAACTCCAAAGGAGCAAATGAGTAAGGAAAATGCAGAACAGTTACTACAAGCTGCAATGCAAGAAGAAAAGAATACTCAACAGAAGATGAAACCGCAACAGACAGGGCAGAACAGACGTCTTAACAAGAACTGGTAATGTGCTGAATTGTTGAATAATATTAAAACGGTATTGAACAAACAACAAACGATGAAAAGAGTATTATCAATATTTTCATTATACATCATCTCGACGATGTTGGTTCTTGCACAGTCTGTCGCCGTGCAGGCTCCATCACATGTAGCATGTGGCGATAACTTCAGGATTTCTTATGTCGTAAATACTCAAGATGTTGATAATTTCCGTATGGGAAATGTGCCAGAAGGTTTGGAAGTTATTACCGGTCCGTATACGTCGCGCTCACAAAGTTATCAAATAATAAACGGGCATACATCGAGTGCTTCATCCATTACATTCACTTATACCCTTTATGCTGCAAAGAATGGCACGTATACCATTCCTGCCGCAAAAGTTGTAATAGCAGGCAAGAGCGTAATGTCAGGTTCTGCCAAAATTACTGTTACGGGGAATCAACCACAGCAGAATGGACATCAACAGGCACCACGGATGCATGATGACTATGATGATAATATGCAACAGGCAGGTTCACGACTCTCGGGTAATGACCTGTTTGTACGTGTCAGTGCAAACAAGAAACGAGTTCACGAACAAGAACCAATACTGCTTACATATAAAGTATATACTCAAGTTGACCTTACTCAGTTAGAAGGAAAGATGCCTGACCTTACAGGCTTCCATACTCAGGAAATAACTCTGCCACAACAGAAAAGCTTTAAGTTAGAAACCATTGACGGTCGTACATACCGCACCGTTACATGGAGTCAGTATGTGATGTTCCCACAGATGACAGGAAAACTTGAGATTCCAAGTATAACATTTAAGGGAATAGTTGTTCAGCGTAATCGTAACGTAGATCCTTTCGAAGCCTTTTTTAATGGAGGAGCGGGATATGTTGAAGTAAAACGCGATGTCAAAGCTCCGGCAATGACAATACAGGTTGATCCGCTGCCAAACCGTCCAAAGGATTTTTCCGGTGGAGTAGGTAAATTCAATATTACAGCAACTGTTGATAAAAATGAGATCAAAGCAGGTGAACCGATATCATTAAGAGTTGTTGTCGATGGTATTGGAAACCTAAAGTTAATAAAGCAACCAATAATAGAACTTCCAAAGGATTTCGACAAATATGATCCTAAGATTACAGATAAGACCAAGATTACTCATAATGGTCTTGAGGGTTCAATGATGTATGATTATCTTGTAGTTCCACGTAATCAAGGAAAATATACTATCCCTGCTATTGAGTTCACATATTATGATACTTCCTCAAATAGCTATAGAACACTAAAGACACATCCCATTAGTCTGAATGTTCTCAAGGGTGATGGTAAATCTACGATATCTGACTTTACCTCGGTAGAAGATAATGATATTCGTGGATTAAAGCAGGGTGACGTATCGTTATCAAAGGAAGATGAGTATTTCTTTGGTAGCTCTGTCTATATCGTATGGATAATTATTCCTCTGTTGCTTTTCATTATAATGGTTGTGATATTCCGTAAGCGTGCAATGGATAATGCCAATGTAGTGATGATGCGTGGCAAGAGAGCTAATAAGGTTGCAGCAAAGCGTCTTAGGACAGCTGCACTACTCATAAGGAAAGGACATCAGAATGAGTTCTATGATGAAGTGTTGCGTGCTTTATGGGGTTATGTTAGCGATAAGCTTAATATGCCTGTTTCTCAACTATCAAGAGACAACATTCTCGAAAAACTGTCAATGCATCATATAGAACAAGACACCGTGTATACGTTCCTTGAGGCAATAGACGAATGCGAGTTTGCGCGCTTTGCACCTGGTGACCCAAAGGGCAAGATGGATATTGTTTATGAAAAGGCTGCAAAGGCTATCACCGATATTGATAATATGTTGAATTTGAAGAGTAACAAGAAAAATAAGTCCTTAGCTGTAATTATAATTCTTTTCTTTGCATGTTCTATGAGTTTAAATGCTAAAAATACAAAGCAGACGGCTGATATTGAATATACAAAGGGTAATTATCAGGCGGCAATACAACAGTATAATAATCTGTTGAGAGAGGGAGTATCTGCTGATATATATTATAATCTTGGTAATGCTTATTTCCGTACCGGAAACATAACTCAGGCAGTTATATCCTATGAACGCGCCAATAGGCTTTCTCCTGGTGATAAGGATATAAACTTTAATCTGAAATTTGCTCGCAACATGACCATTGACAAGATTGCTCATAAGTCAGAGATGTTCTTTGTTACATGGTATAAGTCATTCGTGAATCTTACAAGCAGTAATAATTGGGCAAAGATTTCAATTGTATTGTTTCTCTGTACATTGCTTTCACTGATACTATACATTTTCGGTTCGCGTTTGTGGATGATAAAGACTTCTTTTTATATTGCAATCTTCGGATTCATTTGTTTTATTGCTACCGCTTTCTTATCATGGCAGCAGAAGCTATATTCGCAATGTCGTGACGGTGCTATAATAACAACACCTTCCGTGGCAGTAAAGAAAACTCCATCGTCGGGAAGTGCTGACGAAATGCTGTTGCATGAAGGAACTCGGGTAGACATTACAGATCGTAATATTAAAGGGTGGTATGGCATACGCCTTTCAGATGGCAGAGAAGGATGGCTGCTTATAAATCAAGTAGAAGTAATATAAGTTTTACAGTAACAAAATTGTATTGTGGATTTTACAAGACTGACATATGAGTTTGATAAACCTATAATGGGATTATTGCAGGGATCAGATTCTTTGTTCTTTGACCGTGTCATATATACTTTAACATTACCTTGGACATGGATTCCTCTATATGTAATGCTTATTGTATTAATTATAAAAAATAATGAAACGACTAAGCAAATAGCACTATTGCTCTTTTTTGCTATACTCTCTGTAGTATGTGCAGACGTTCTCATTGATAATGTTGCCAAGCCTTTATTTATGAGATGGCGTCCAGCTCGTGACCCTTTTATCAAGTATACTGTTGATGTGGTCAATGAATATCGTGGAGGAAAATTCGGATTCTTCTCTGCACATGCAGCAAACACGATGTCTGTGGCTGTGTTTTTTGCATTAGTCGTAAAAAGTAGAATCTTTAGTCTGGTTGTTATTTTCTGGTCATTACTAAATGGCTATACACGAATTTATCTTGGCGTACACTATCCAAGTGATGTGCTTACTGGATGGATATGGGGTATGGTAATAGCATTTGTATGCTACTATGGTTTCGATTATATTAATAGAAGGATAACGACAAAGAGGAATTATATATCATCGCAATTTACAAAAACAGGATATTCATATACAGATATATATGCCGTAATTATTTTATTGATAATAACTGTTTTATTATCTGTCTTCAGAGGAATTTTCCCAATTTAATATTTATGGAATCACCAAAGCATATTCATATTTCAGATTATAATTATCCGCTTCCTGATGAGCGTATAGCAAAGTTTCCCTTATCTCAACGTGATAAGTCAAAACTTCTTATATACAATCATGGTGAAGTAGGAGAGGATGTTTTCTCTAATCTGCCTTACTATCTTCCTAAGGGTGCTATGATGGTGTTTAACAATACAAAGGTTATTCAGGCTCGTATGCATTTCCGCAAGGAGACAGGAGCCTTGATTGAAATCTTTATTCTTGAACCTGCCAACCCAGCTGACTACGAACTGATGTTTCAATCAAACAGTCGCTGCTCTTGGTATTGTCTCGTCGGTAACTTAAAGAAATGGAAAGAAGGAACATTACAGCGTGATTTCGATTACAAAGGCAATAAATTTAAGCTATGTGCTACACGAGGTAATACACATGGTACGTCGCATGAAATAGAGTTTACATGGGACAATCCAGATATTTCATGGGCTGAAATACTTGATATTGTTGGCGAACTTCCTATTCCACCATATTTGAACCGCGATTCAGAAGAGTCAGACAAGACAACATATCAGACTGTCTATTCTAAGATTAAAGGTTCTGTTGCAGCTCCTACGGCAGGTTTACATTTTACACCGGAGGTATTGAAAGCTATTGATAATGCAGGATTAGATCGTGAGGAAGTAACGCTTCATGTTGGTGCCGGGACATTCAAACCGGTAAAGAGTGACGAGATTAATGGTCATGAAATGCACACGGAGTATATTGCCGTTCGACGCCAGACTCTTGAGAAGCTACTTCGTCACGATACATCGACAATAGCTGTTGGTACTACGAGTGTACGTACTCTTGAAAGTCTGTACTATATGGGACTTAAGTTAGAAAAGACATGCGATATCACTGAAGAACAGTTGCATGTAAGTCAATGGGAACCATACGAGGTAGATGCAAGCATCAGTGCTACGAAGGCAATACAAAATTTAATAGATTATCTTGATCGTAACAATCTTTCTACACTTCATACCAGTACGCAGATAATCATTGCTCCTGGATATGAGTATAAAATTGTTCGAATGCTTATTACAAACTTCCATCAGCCACAGAGTACATTATTGCTTCTTGTCAGCGCATTCCTAAAAGGCGACTGGCATAAAGTTTATGACTATGCTTTAGCTCATGACTTCCGTTTTCTGAGCTATGGCGACTCAAGTCTTTTAATCCCATAAAATTGCATTAGAATGAAAATAGGTGATAAAGTAAGGTTCCTCAGTGAAATAGGAGGTGGTAGAGTATCAGGGTTTCAAGGTCGAGGTATTGTTCTCGTAGAAGATGAGGACGGTTTTGAAATACCTATGTCTGTGACAGACGTCGTTGTCGTTGAAAGCGACGACTATAGTTCCCCAAAAGTTATTTCAAAAGATAATAATAAGATTGAGACTTCTTCTGTGCCTGATGGTCGCTCTGTTAAGCAGAAACTTTCAGAAGGAATGGTTGCTGGCGATACTATTGAAGAAGAGTATGACCCTGCAGATATGGAGGTGACATTTCGTGCTCCCGTGGAAGAACGTAAGGGAGGAAACAAACTATCTGCATATCTGGCATTTGTTCCTATTGATGAGAAAGATTTTACTAACACTCGTTTTGAGTGTTATCTTATCAATGACTCTAATTATTACCTTCATTACACCTATCTTGTTGCTGAGAATCAGAACTGGCAACTTCATATGAGTGGTGAAATAGAGCCAAATACAAAGTGTTTTATTGAGGAAATTGGACGAGAGCTTCTGAATGAAATGGAACATATTGCTATCCAGATGATAGCATACAAAAAGGATAAAGCATTCATTCTCAAACCTGTGGTTGATGTTCAGCTGAGAATTGATCCTGTTAAATTCTACAAACTACATTGTTTCAAGGAAAATGATTTCTTTGAGCAACAGGCTCTTCTTTTCACTATTATAGAAAATGATGAGCAACAGAAGCCGTTTGTAATTGATTCGAAGAAACTAAAACAAGAAATGTATCGTAAGATTGAAGATGATAATAAGCCTCCTCAGAAGACGACAAGTAAAGTTTCGCATGATGAGATTTTAGTTGTTGATCTTCATGCTAATGAGATACTTGAAACAACATCAGGCATGACTAATGGCGATATACTTGAATATCAACTAAAGATATTCCGCGATACACTCGCAGAACACTCCAATCATCGTGGGCAAAAGATTATCTTCATCCACGGTAAGGGAGAAGGAGTGTTGCGTAGATCACTTATCAATGAGCTCAACTACAAATACAAACGTTATCACTATCAGGATGCTTCTTTTCAGGAATACGGATATGGTGCAACACAGGTAACAATACGATAAATGAAATAAGATGAAAAATCATGGTTATATAAAGGTGGCAGCAGCCATACCATCAGTTAAAGTTGCTGATATTGATTTTAATGTTGAGCATATAAAAGGACTTATTGACCGTGCTGTTGCTGAAGGTGTGGAAATAATTACTTTCCCTGAACTATGTATAACAGGCTATACGTGTCAGGACCTGTTCTGCAATACTTTCCTGCTTGACAAATCGGATGATGCTTTGCTTGACTTGACACGCCATTGCATGAATTTGCCAATTGTCGTCATTGTAGGTGCTGCCATACGCCAGGATAACCGTCTGTTTAATTCTGCTGTCATCATTGCGGGAGGTACATATTATACTATCAATAAGACGTATCTGCCAAACTATAATGAATTCTATGAGAAGCGCTGGTTCTCAACGGAAGGTGTCAATCATGCACCAACACTTTTTGAACTGCCGTCAGGAATTAAGTTTGGTGTAGAGATATGTGAGGATCTTTGGGCTCCATTACCACCAAGTAGTTATGCCGGAGTATCGGGAGCAGATATTATCTTCAACCTATCAGCATCTGATGAGTTGACAGGTAAAAATCAATATTTACAATCGCTTATATCTCAGCAGAGTGCTCGTATTATGTCAGCTTATGTTTATAGTTCTTGCGGTTTTGGCGAGAGCACTCAGGATGTAGTATATGGAGGAAAAGCTTTTATCTATGAGAACGGCTCTCAATTGGCGAAAAGCGAGCGATTTTCTTTTAATGAGCAACTCATTTGTGCTCAAATAGATGTTGAGCGCCTGCGTGCAGAGCGAATAAACAACACAACATTTGGACGTACACAAAACACATTGATAGAAAAAGCAATTGTTGTGCCTCTTGACGTAGAGACTGGGGGTAACTTTATACTTGAACGAACATATAATCCTCATCCGTTTATACCTGCAGAAAACGAAATGAAAGAATCATGCGAGGAGATATTCAATATTCAGGTTATGGGACTGGCTAAACGTTTGATTCATACAGGATGTCGTAATGTTGTTATAGGAGTAAGTGGTGGTCTTGATTCTACTCTGGCTTTGCTTGTGTGCGTAAAGGCATTCGATAAGCTGGGATTTGACAGAAAAGGCATTCATGGCATTACTATGCCGGGTTTTGGTACTACCGACCGTACACACGGCAATGCAATAAAGATGATGAGCACCCTTGGCATATCACAACAGGAGATAAGCATATCTGAAACCGTAACGCGTCATTTCAGCGACATTGGTCATGATATAAATAATCATGATGTAACCTATGAAAACTCTCAAGCTCGTTATCGCACAATGCTTCTGATGAATATAGCCAATAAAGTAGATGGCATGGTCATCGGTACCGGCGATCTGTCAGAACTTGCTCTTGGTTGGTGTACATATAATGGTGACCATATGTCCATGTATGCTGTAAATATAGGCATACCGAAGACACTTATAAAGTATCTCGTTGAGTATGTAGCTGATAATGATGTCGATGACGATTCGCGTGCTACGCTCCTTGATGTCATTGACACACCAATATCTCCAGAGTTAATTCCTGCCGATAAAGACGGCAACATAACTCAGAAAACAGAAAGTGTCGTAGGTCCTTATGAGCTCCATGACTTTTTCTTGTATCATTTCCTTCGTTTTGGTTTTGCACCATCAAAGATTCTGCTAATGGCTGCCAATACGTTTAATGGTGTCAACGGTCCGGAATATGATATGGCAGTAATAAAGAAATGGCTCATTACTTTCGTGCGTAGATTCTTCAGCCAACAGTTCAAGCGTTCTTGTTTGCCTGATGGTCCTAAAGTAGGAAGTGTAAGCCTGTCCCCGCGAGGTGATTGGCGTATGCCAAGCGATGCAACAGTAAGATTGTGGTTGGATGATTGTGAAAAAAATCTTAAAACCAAAAATAAAGATTTGGTTTATTGATAAAAATGATAATCTTTTTATTAACTTTGCATTACTCAATGCTATTAAGTATTTAATAAAAGGATAATAGAAAACATATTATAAAAATGACAAAGTACAACATCACAGAGATTAAACCAAAGGCTGCGTTATATCGCACTCTTGTTAGTCCAGACTTGATGGACAAATTAAAAGATCAGATTCTCGAGAAAATTCTCATTGAGAAGAAGTATAAAGAGAAGGACTACTCTGCAAAGAAACTTGCTGAGGAACTTGGCACAAACACTCGATATATATCAGCAGTGGTAAATGTTAAGTTCCACATGAATTACACGTCGTTCATCAACAAGTACCGTATAGAAGAAGCAATGACTCTTCTCACTGACAAGCGTTATGCGAAGCTAACTATAGAAGAGATTTCCGACATGGTTGGTTTTTCAAACCGTCAGTCGTTCTATGCTTCATTCTTCCGTCTGCTTGGAGTCACACCACGTGATTATCGCCTCTCTCATAAGCCACAAGAAAATAAGAAAAACGAAACAAAGAAATAATTAATCAACCATAATGCAATTGAGCTGACTTGATTGTGTTATATAACATCATATGACTAATTTTACTTATACCGACGAGCGGTTTGCAGACATTCAGATGTTACGCTACCGACTCGTCGGTTTTTCAGATCTTACTCTCAAACAAAAGAAATATATATACTATCTGTCAGAGGCGACACTTTCTGGCCGTGACATTACTTTCGACCAGTTCGGTCGCTACAATCTTCATATCAGGAAGGCTCTTGAATCAGTATATATCTTCTATGAGGGACAACGCGACACAGACGATTTTCTGGCTTTCGAGACATATTTGAAACGTGTATGGTTCTCATCGGGCATTCATCACCATTACAGTCAGGATAAGTTTCAGCCAGAGTTCAGGAAAGAATTTCTTTATGAAGCCTTGATGTCTGTACCTGCAGAAAGTCTTCCCCTCAGTGAAGGAGAGACACGCATAGATTTCTGTAAAAATATCATTCAGACTATATTCAATCCTGAAATACAGCCTAAGCGTGTATGTCTTGATGAGGGACTTGATTTGGTTCTTGAATCTGCATGTAACTACTATGAGGGAGTTACACAGCAGGAGACAGAGGCTTTCTATGCCAAACGCCATGCAGAATGTACAGAGGAGGGGCATCCTTCATTCGGCTTGAATACCACTCTAGTAAAACATGACGGCATAATCGGCGAAGAAACATGGTGTCTTAACGGAAAATATTCCAAACAGATTGAACATATCATATATTGGTTGGAAAAGGCTGTCACTGAATGTGAGAATTCCCGACAGGAGAAAGTTATCAGACTTCTCATTCAATATTATCAGACGGGTGATCTCCGGGTGTTTGATGATTATTCTATTGAATGGCTCAAGGAGACAGAAGGCATGGTCGACTTTGTCAATGGTTTCATCGAGGTTTATGGTGACCCGTTAGGTATCAAAGCCTCTTGGGAGGGTATCGTAGAATATAAGGACTTGGTTTCAACCGAGCGCACAAATAAAATATGTGAGAATGCTCAGTGGTTTGAGGACAATAGCCCTGTAGATCCGCGTTTTCGCAAAAAGGAGGTCAAAGGTGTCACTGCAAATGTCATTGTAGCAGCAATGCTTGGAGGTGATGAATATCCTGCATCAGCCATTGGCATTAATCTCCCTAATGCCGATTGGATTCGTGCACGTTATGGTTCAAAGTCCGTGACTATCGGTAATCTCATTGAGGCTTACAATCAGGCAGCTCGCGGTAATGGTTTCCTCGATGAATTTATCGTTGACAAAGCCATGATTGAACTTATCGATAAATACGGCGATCAATGCGATGCCCTTCATACTGATCTTCATGAGTGTCTTGGTCATGGCTCAGGACAACTTCTGCCCAATGTCGATGCAGGAGCATTGAAGTCGTATGGCAGCACTATAGAAGAAGCACGAGCAGATTTGTTCGGATTGTATTATATTGCTGACGAAAAACTGGTTGAACTAGGTCTCCTGCCGGATAACACTGCATATAAGTCACAGTATTACACTTATATGCTCAATGGACTGTTCACCCAGCTGGTTCGTATAAAGCCAGGAGCGCAGATAGAAGAGTCACACATGCGTAACCGTGCCCTTATCTGCCGTTGGGTCCTTGAGCATAGCAATGGGAATGTTGAATTAAAAAAGGTGGACGGAAAGTCTTGTCTTCTTATTCATGACTATACCATGCTTCGTTCGCTATTTGCTGAGTTACTTGCAGAAATACAACGCATAAAGAGCGAAGGCGACTATGAAGCCGCACGACGTATAGTTGAGGCTTATGGTGTTTCTGTCGACAGGGAACTTCATGAAGAGGTGCTTGCCAGATATGAATCGTTGAATATCGCTCCATACAAAGGCTTTATCAATCCTATACTTAAACCTGTGTTTGATAACGAAGGGGAGATAACTGATGTCATCGTCGATTATACAGAATCGTATACCAGCCAGATGCTTCGTTATTCTCGTGAGTATTAACTCCAAATCGTTCAATAGACCGTGGTGTCGTTTTATTGACCGACTTGGTATTATAACGATGAAACGCGTAGAAGGGACATGATTCATCATGCTTAAGAATCCCCTGGAAACAGGCAATCATGCAAACGCCACGACAAATGCTCCCAGCGCGATAGCGGAACGTGATAAATCACGCCTCTACGCCGTCCCGGCAAACGACGTGAGGCTTGCATTGTTGTGCTGACGGCAAAGAAGATGAGAGCGACAAAAGCAAATTTAGTTAGTTTATTCATGTCTGGTTTTTGTTATTTCGTTTATCTTGATTTAACCCGAATCGGTCATTAGACCGCATTTGCTTAGATTTGTTATTACCGTCATGCT
>ENA-OWND01000968-OWND01000968.1-metagenome-genome-assembly--contig:-NODE-968-length-18437-cov-12.225057_pt1 | contig 18437 bp, 16 predicted proteins | sample MGYA00245342_ERZ651119 | MGnify/ENA primary metagenome ERZ651119 (study PRJEB26857, sample SAMEA4031756) | metagenome | biome: human; feature: oral; material: saliva | place: Philippines | collected 2014...
CTAAGATGTATTTTACAAAAAATACTTAAAAGAACCGTTCACAGCCTAAGCCTTACAACGACTCCATTAGTATTCTTTAGCTACAAATGTACAAAAAGAAAATAACAAACAACCATTCATGGTAATAAGATTTCGTAAAAACAATTATTAGGGATAATTATTAAGCCTTTCCAATACCCAAATACAATATTATTACAATTATTGAGTTCTATTAAGCACAAGAATATAAATAAAATGTCGACATATACTTTAATCAGCCTTTTTGCCTTTACCATGAGTGCTATCTGTGGATTCTTTATGATTCCACACATACTATCTTTTTGCAAGAAAAAGCATTTGTATGATACTCCCAACGCGCGTAAGGTGCACAAGAATGCTATCCCTCGTTTAGGTGGGGTATCGTTCTTACCTAGTATGCTTATTGCTTCTATTGTTGCATTACTCGTATGGTCTTATACTAGCAAAGGGAACAAGATTGCTATAAGCCCATGGAGTGTATTCTTTGGCTTAGGCATTACTGTTATTTATCTGACAGGACTGATTGATGATATATTTGGTGTTCGTGCAAGGGCGAAACTGCTCATGCAAATAATAGCAGCGTGCTTATTACCTATTTCCTATCTATACATTAATAACCTCTATGGTTTCTTAGGTATCTATGAACTACCTATGTGGGGAGGAATGTTACTGACCATTGGTGTCTTAGTATTCGTTATGAATGCTATCAATCTTATTGATGGTATTGATGGACTATCGGCAAGTTTGGTTCTTATTGCATTATGTGGACTCTTCTTCCTTTTCCTTCGTGAGAATCTAGGAATCTATTGTATTTTGATTGCGGGACTGATGGGTGTACTCGTTCCATTCCTTTATCACAACCTTTTCGGTAGTGCAGAAGAAGGGCAAAAGATATTCATGGGCGATTCTGGTAGTCTAACACTTGGATATATACTCGGCGTTTTGATGGTTAAATTCTGTATGTATAATCCACATGTTATGCCTTATCAAAAGGATTCCATTCTCTTGTCAGTAACCTTGCTACTCGTACCTGTCTTTGATGTTTTCAGGGTTATTATCGTACGATTAATACACCGCGAACCACTCTTCCGACCCGATAAGAACCATATACACCATAAACTCATGCGTGCCGGACTGACGCAGCGTCAAACGTTAATCAGTATCCTCTTGCTTGCAATGACATTCATCCTTATCAACACATTACTATTCAATCATCTCCTTGTAACATGGATTATTGCGATAGACATCATCGGTTATATCGCATTCAATTACATATTGGATATTAGAATAAAACGCAATGGTTTGTCTCCTTTCCAAGCTGAATAAGACTTAAAACTTATCGAAATAGAGCTTCACACTCCCATCACTGAATATCAACTTACCTTTCTTCTTGCTTTCAATCTGTAGTGTTGGTGTTATAGTTTTAATGCCATATAAAGCTAAAGAAGTATCATAGGTTGTAAGCGGATGATCGCCATTTTCACGATCAAAAAGGTAAGGTGAAGACAATACCAACTGATTATTGTTGATATTAAAACGATAAAGAAAACTATTGTGTGTACCGGTTTTATCTTCTAGCTGTAAGAGTTTTGCTTGAAACGACCAGAATATTACTTCGTTACTCACATCTGTGTGTGTATTTGTTACAGACTCCTCGATTCGAACTAAATGCCACATTCCCTCTAAATCACCAGCGTCATTATCAGTTTCCAAGCTACATGAAGAAAAGAGAAGAGCTAACACTGGTAACAGAAATACTAATATATTCGATTTAAACATATCTTTTGTGTATTATAAACATTCAACAATCTATACCTTATTTATTCAGCAATCCGCGTTTACTAAGCGTTAGTTGTAAGCCATAATTAGGACCTTCAAGAATACCACCAAAGTCAGCCCCAATACCCAACTTTACTTCTGTACCTCTTAACCAATTACTTGTTTCACTTCTATTAAACATATAAGAGGTTTCACCTAACAAACTAACATTATGCTTCTTATGCGTATAAGGTTTTTCATAAGTTCCCAATCCTTCTTGCCAAGTTGCTAGAAAGCGCCACTTCAAACAATCTGTAGGATGCCCACCTAAGCCTAGGTGGAGTGCAATAAATCGATTGTCTTTGAAATAAATAGTACCATCTTCATTATAGATAGGCGATCGATAAAGCGGATTACCCATCGTTTGCCCCCAATGCTGGTAGCCTGGGAAGATGTAATGATTATAGTAGTTGTCTTTTCCTCCTATATGGTCAGGCACTGTGATAGTGTGGTCATGATAGATTGGACCGCTCTGATACTTACTATAAATATATTCAACAACAACGTTATTCAGCCAATTGTCTGGTTTATACTTATACTCAAAACCTAACATCCAATCCTTAAAATCATACAACAAATAACGTCGTTTCTTCTTTTGTTGCCATTCCGTTCCTTCTCCATAACCATCATAATCTAACTGAAACATTGAAGAATGGTCTTCAAAGAACTTATCCGCATAGACGGAAACACAACTCCATTCACCTTCATAGTTTAATCGCATGACCCAACTTCCTAGTTGATCACCCTCCACGTTTTGGTAGGTTGTCTCTCCATTGTCTGCTCCTCCAGGTAAAAAAGCATACCAGAAGTCACGTACACCAGTTCTGCCTTTCGATGGAATAAGATTCCCATGCCCATCAGGAAGATAAGAGATTCCTCCAAAAAGTGATACCATCTCTAGTCCCATCTCTAATGACCAAGGGCAGAATACTTCCTCGTTTCCAATCTTCAAGTAACCAGCTTTAGAATGAAAAAGCACCTTATCAGAATATTTTGACTGCAAACGAGTGAAGTCATGTTGCCAGTTCTTATCGGTCAACATACCATAAGCTATGTGTCCTTTAAGGTGTAGCCAACCATTAGCAAATGGTAAAGTCCAATAGTCACCGAGTGCTAATCGCACTTGTGGAATCGGTCGGGCATTAATGCCCAAAGTCTGTGAACCAGTACTTAAATCAGCATTCTTCATTTCCATTGGTTGTTCCTTTGCTCCAATAGTCAACGTTCCATGCCACCAACTTCCTTCTAAGTAGGCTTGTTGAATAATAACTTTACTAGTATAGTTTACTGGTGCAATCACATCAACACCATAGCCAACTCCAAACCTGTGTCCAGCATCTATATTCAAGGGGCGCTCTATTGTCCCACGCATATAGCCATTCATTACATCCAAAGAACTCAATCCATACTTATTAGCATTCAGCCACAAAGGAGTTTTCCCTTTCGAGAAACTCCCTTGCAACTCCAGTGTATATTCTAATCCTTTAAGTAACTGTACACGGGATGTATCTCTATTGTCTCCTTCCCAAGATTGCGCCCTCAATACACTTGTGAGTAGAATGACAGACAAGGATAAAAGAAGTTTTTTCATATTATAAAGCTAATTCTTTAAATAGACATAGGCTGTGCAGCAAGAAGTAAAATAAGACTTTTACAATCTACATACACATATTCTCTCCTGCAAAGTTAATAAAAAAAAGGGAAATAGCAAACGAATATTTCTTCTTCGACTTTAGGATTACACCTTATTATATTAGGGGTATATCTTCCTTTTCCGATATATTATACATCTTTAGGGAAAATCCCCCTCTATGTAGGGGAAATCCTTTTAGGATGCTAAATAATATTTGTTCCTTTGCAACATGAAAACAGGGATTGGATGGCAAAAGCCTTTCTAACACCCCTAGTTATTCACCTATAAAGATTGAAAAAGTATGAAGAAGCTTATATTAACACTCATTGCAACACTCGTTCTCAGTGCCTCTGCAAATGCTATGAGTTACGAGCAGGCTCGCATACAAGCCCTCTTCTTAACGGACAAGATGGCTTATGAATTAAATCTGACCGAGGAGCAATATGAAGCCGCATACGAGATAAATCTCGATTACCTCATGAGTGTAAACTCTATGGTTGACCTCTATGGATCTAACTGGACGCATCGTAATATGGATTTCAACTACATCCTCTGCGATTGGCAATATAGAGCTTACATAGAAGCTAATTACTTCTATCGCCCATTAAGGTGGGATGCTGGTTACTGGCACTTCAGTGTTTACGCAAGATATCCACGTCGTGATTACTATTACTTCGGTCGTCCAAGTTTCTATTCTGCTTATCGTGGAGCTCATAGTTGGCGTATGAATGGTGATAGAAGTTGGTATTATGGTAGAGATCTCTTCTACGGAAGAAACAATAGTAACTATTATGGTATGCGTGACAACTTCAATCGTGGTTATTATAATAGGGGTTACAGCAATTATAGCTCATACGATTATAATTACCCACAAGACAATCGTCCACGCAGCTTCGGAAACCAACAACGGAGTACATTTGAGGGTTCTATGGGTATGAATCGTACTTATGAGCCACGTGAAAGTTCTACCCGTACAACTGTTACACGCCCTAATAACAATAGTGGATTTGGTGCAGGTCATAGCTTCGGAAATGCTACTAGAGGTGATGAACCAACACGTTCTTTTGGCAATCCAAGCCCATCTTTCAGTACACCAAGAGGTAGTTTCGGTAATGGTTCATCGTTCGGTGGTAACCGATCAATGGGTGGAGGATCATCAAACAATGGTTCTGTCTTTGGTGGACATAGATAAATAAAGAATTAAAAGAGAGTTATAAAAATAGGTGTAAATACTAAAACAACCACTAGAAAACTTAATTAGAGAGTTACAAAACATAGCAGACAAGCTATTTAATGACAAGACTCAAAAAAGGTTTAAATACTAGAGACTAGATATTGATAGTAATTAGTTCATCTTAAAAGGTTTTAGATTGTGAAAGAGGATTTCATAAGAAAGAGAAAAGAACACTAAGGATTAAAAGAGATGTAACAATCAGAGAGTTATTTAAATGAAGGAGAGAGGAGCCTCACGAGATGTGACGCTCCTCTTTTATTATGCTCTTTTCGGCTATTGATAACCATAAATTCTATTATACGTCACATTCGTCTATCTTATAAGATATGCCTATTACATAGGAAAGGTGCATCTAAGGAAGTAAGAAGGTATGTAGATATAGAGGAAAAAATAGCTTATTTTTATCAAAAAAGTATACTATTTCGTGAGAGAAAATAGTCTAATTTTATATGTGATAGAGTTTCTTCTCCAGTATTGAAGAGCATTGATTACAAGTGAGAATGGTTCTTTTTAAGATGTAGATAGTCCTTATAAAAAGTATAAAAAAGAAATAAGGGAAACTTCTCTGGTGCCCTCGTTTTCTCTTATAGATTATTGGTTAAAACATTTCCAAGTATGAAATAAAATATTTAAATTTGCAGAAAAATAGGTGATGCAGTATCAAGTGACTTGTAATAAGTGCCATCGTTCATTTGCTATTACCAGTGATGGAAGCGATAGGATGCATTGTAATTGCCCTTATTGTGGGCAGCCTTTACTTGTAAATTTGCCTGCAATAGCCCAGCCAGTAATACCTTCTGTACAGTCAACTAATTATGATGTGCAGGATAAAGGCGGGGACAATTCTTCTATAAAGGTTCTGTTATGTGTGTTAATTGTCCTATTTCTTGGAGGTTTTGCTACCTTTGGCTTTATTTATTGGCAGCAACAGCAAGAGAATGAAAGGAAACTTTTTGCAGCACAACGCAAGGCTCATGCAGACTCTGTTATGCAGATCCGTACAAAGCAGCAGATACAGGAAGCTGCAGTAAAACGCAAGGCTGATGAACAGAAGTCTGTCTGTTCTTTTCTAGATTCATTCTATCGGAAAGCTGTATTTATATCAGGTGATCCAAGTTACTATGTACGTTATTTAACCCCATATTGTCAACAAATGGTGTTTGGAGTTGACGCTTATGATGAGGGTGAGGATGTATGGGGTGAATGGTGGGCTGCCTTTGGTAATTTCAATAATGAGTACGACTTCGATGAATTGCGTCGTAATCTACAAATTACACCATTAGGTGATGACTGGTATAAAGTTCGCTTATCAGAGCATGGTATAACAGTGTTTAGAAAGATTAAAGTTCAGGTAACAGATGGACATGTCCTTATAGATGACGTTAGATAAAACGAATGAAAGGAGGTAAGTAGAGAATGCAATTTCAAATTATTTGTAAACATTGTCATCGTTCTTTCGTGATAACATCAGAAGGAGGAAAGACTTTGAAGTGTAATTGTCCTTATTGTGGAGAGAATATGGTTGTTGCTACTCCTAATACAGAACAGTTCGTACAAGGTGCTTCAAATGCACAAGTTGTGCAGGATTCGTCGTCTGTTCTCATGGATAATGTCGCAAATAAGGCTATATTACAGACGAAAAACTATAAGTCTATAAGTGGAGTAGGGAAGACAACAATAGTCGTTTTTACAATTTTGTTTGTTGGTATTTTGATCTTATCTTCACTCTTATATATTATATTTTCAGCTATGTCGAATTAAACAATAACACTCAAATTATGAAACAAACAAAGATAGTATGTTCAATTAGTGACAGACGTTGTGATGTTGACTTCCTTAGGAAACTTTTCTTTGCAGGTATGAATGTTGTTCGTATGAATACGGCTCATGCAACTCCTGATGGGATTCGTGAGATTATTCGTAACACACGTACAGTGTCTCCACACCTCGCTCTCCTGATAGATACAAAAGGTCCAGAAGTAAGGACAACTGGGACAGATAATCCTATTCATTATAAAGTAGGTGATATGGTGAAGATCTTTGGTCGCCCAGAGGTCGATACAACGAATGATATCATAAACGTTTCTTATCCAGACTTTGCTCGTGATGTAAAAGTTGGTGATCATGTGCTTTTTGATGATGGTGCTTTGGATATGTTAGTTGTCGAGAGTTCTGGTCCTATGTTGGTTGCACAGGTACAAAACGAAGGTGATTTAGGATCACATAAGAGCGTAAATGTACCTGGTGAGCATATTGAGTTACCGGCTTTAACAGAGAAAGATAAGCGAAATATTCTTTTGGCAATAGAGGAGGATATTGACTTTATTGCACACTCTTTTGTGCGCTCCGCAGCTGATGTATTGGAAGTTCAAAAGATACTTGATGAGCATAACTCGGATATTAAAATCATCTCGAAGATTGAGAATCAAGAGGGAGTTGATAATATTGATGAAATAATCGATGCCTCTTATGGTATTATGATTGCACGTGGTGATTTAGGTATTGAAGTGCCAATTGAGCAAATTCCTGGTATTCAACGTAGTATCATCAACAAGTGTATTTTGAAAAAGAAACCTGTGATTGTGGCTACGCAGATGCTACACACCATGATTAACAACCCACGACCTACTCGTGCAGAGGTGACAGATATTGCCAATGCAATCTATAGCCACACAGATGCATTGATGTTAAGTGGTGAAACAGCTAGTGGTAAGTATCCTGTTGAGGCTGTACAGACTATGGCTCGTATAGCTGAAGCTGCTGAAGCTGATGCACACCAGCGTGGTCATATAAACGTTCCTATGACAAACCTTAATGACCAGCGTGAATTTCTGTCTAGAAGTGCTATTGAGGCGACAGAGCAGTTGGGAGTGAAAGGTATTGTAACTGATAGTGAGACTGGTTTGACAGCTCGTAACCTTGCAGCTTTCCGTGGTCCTAATCCTGTATTAGCTATTTGTTATAAGGAGAAGGTACAGCGTTGGTTGAACCTTAGTTATGGTGTTATTGCCATTCACCAACAGCAACATAAATCTAGCCAAGAGATGTTTATTGCAGCTTTAAGAATGCTACGTCAAAAGGGATACATTGATTTGGAAGATAATATAGCCTATCTCTCGGGGTCTTTCGGAGGTGGAGGAACAACTTTCCTCGAGATTAATAAGGTGGGAGAAGTGTTCAATCGTAGTTATCGTTTCCACTTGCCTGAAGAAGAAACATTCCCTATTGGAAAAGAAGAAAAATAGTTATTAATTATACGAAAAGGTGTCTAGAATATAATTCCAGACACCTTCTTTATACTTTATGATTACTTTCCCCTTCTTTACTGACTAGCGTTACTATTTTGACTTCACTGCTAGTTATCCTTGATATAAAGATTTAATCCCACCCATGATAAATCTACCATGGTCGTAATTGTATCTCTTTAAGGGTAGTTCAAAAGATATATTCTATTCTTTTTAAGTCTTATAGAATTGCTATTTTCTTTACTCGGCGTTCATGTCTACCACCTTCAAAACTTGCTTTGAAGAACTCATCAAGAATCTTCTCCGCTGTTTTATTATCAATGAAGCGACCAGGAAGGACAACTACATTTGCATCATTGTGCTGGCGTGTTAACTCTGCAACATCCTTGTTCCAAACTAATCCTGCTCGTATACCTTGATGCTTGTTTAGTGTCATTGCCATACCTTCTCCACTCCCACAGATAGCAATACCTGGATAGACTTCACCATTTTCAATGGCCTCTGCTAATTGATGGGCGTAATCTGGATAATCACAGCTTAAATCACTATTACAACCAAAGTCCTTATATGCATACTTGTGTTGTTCCAAATATTGGATAACAAATTGCTTCAATGGGAAACCTGCGTGGTCGCAAGCTATTCCTACTTTTTTTATTTCCATAAGCTGTTTAGGTTTTACGAACCAGCCTGTCTCGGGGGACAGGTGGCTCAAGTTAAACTATTGTGCTAGATATTCTTTGACTTGTTTGTATAGATTCTCTGGGGTAAAACCGAGTTTCTCATCCAGTACTTTATAGGGTGCTGAGAATCCAAAGCTATTGAGTCCGAAGACTTTTCCATTTGCTCCAACGAGACCTTCAAGGGTAACAGGTAAACCTGCAGTTAGACCGAAAATCTTTGCATTTTGGGGTAAAACATCTTCTTGATACTCTTTGTTTTGACGGCGGAAAAGTCCTTCTGAAGGAGCACTAACCACACGGACTTTTATTCCATCTTTGCGTAGTAATTCTGCTCCTTCAACGCAGGTAGATACTTCTGAACCACTTGCTGCAAGGATAACATCGTAGTCTTCGTCTGATCCTTTGACTATGTATGCACCCTTCCGTGTTCCCTCATAATTAGTTCCTTCTGGTAAGCTCTTTACATTCTGACGTGAGAAGATAAGTGCCGTAGGCGTATCCATATTCTCCATAGCCATCTGCCAACAGATGGTTGCAGCATCACTATCGGCTGGACGAAGAACGCGTACAGAATCTTGACCAGCATGGTTCTGTAACTTCTCCATCAAGCGAATCTGTGCTTCCTGCTCTACTGGCTCATGCGTAGGTCCATCTTCACCAACGCGGAAAGCATCGTGACTCCATACGAATTTTACAGGTACTTGCATGAGTGCTGCCATACGAATAGCAGGCTTCATATAGTCTGAGAAAACGAAGAATGTTCCCATTGCAGTGATAACACCACCATGTAGCATCATACCGATACACATACATGCCATAGCTAATTCACTTACGCCAGCTTGGAAGAAAGCACCACTGAAATCGCCACGAGTAAATGAATGAGTCTTGTTCAGAAAACCATCTGTCTTATCAGAGTTACTGAGGTCTGCAGAAGATACTATCATATTAGGTACTTGCTCTGCAATTACTCCAAGACATGCTGCAGAACCATTGCGTGTTGGAATATCACGTTTTTGAACTAAACCACTCCAATCTATTTTAGGAGCCTTACCTGAAAACCACTGTTGCATCTGCTCTGCCTTTGATGGATTATGTTTCTTCCACTCAGCCTCATCAGCGTGTCTCTTTGCTACAATCTGCCTTAATTCTGCATTGCGTTTATCGTATAATTTTTGTACTTCTGGGAATATTTTGAAAGGGTCATTAAGCTCTCCACCAAGATTCTTAATAGTATTCGTATAGGCTTCACCACCAAGTGGTGCTCCATGAGTCTTTATGTTATGTTCATAGCTACTGCCGTCAGCTTGCAAGGCTCCTTTACCCATTATTGTTTCACCAATAATAAGGGTTGGGCGTAATTCCTCCTTATTTGCAGCGATAAGTGCAGCACGGATAGCTTCTGGATCATTACCATCTATCTTTATGACATTCCATCCCCATGCCTGATACTTCATTGCTGTATCTTCGCACATAACAGCCCCACATTCTGTTGAAAGTTGGATATCATTAGCGTCATAGAACATGATGAGGTTATTAAGACCTAGATTTCCTGCCAATCTTCCGACTTCACTACTGATGCCTTCTTGTACTCCGCCATCAGAGATGTAAGCATATATTTTGTGTTGCATCATAGTGTGACCAAGTCGAGCCTCAAGGAACTTCTCTGCTATAGCAGCACCTGCAGCATAGGCATGTCCTTGTCCTAATGGACCAGAAGAGTTCTCTATGCCGTGTGCTAAGTCACGCTCAGGGTGTCCTGGGGTGATAGATCCCCATTGACGGAATTGTTTGATGTCATCAATTGTGAACTTCCTTTGAAGTGTTAGCGCTGCATAGAGCATAGGAGACATGTGACCAGGATCGAGGTAAAAGCGATCGCGTCCAGTCCATTCTGGCTGATCTGGGTCATAAACGAGAAACTCAGAGAAAAGAACGTTGATAAAGTCTGCTCCGCCCATAGCACCTCCCGGGTGTCCAGACTTGGCTTTCTCTACCATTGAGACTGCTAGAATTCTAATGTTGTCCGCTGCGCGGTTCATCAGTTCCTTGTCATTCATATAGATTGGATTTAAATTTGATAATGCAAATATAGAGATAAATGTGGAGACCTCAAAATAATAAACTTACATTTTTATAAAAATGTTTTTAGATGCTACTAATAGTATTTTAAGATCATAATAGAGTTATTCTACTTTTCAGCATACTTATAGTTTATAAACAGAACAATCCTTATATGCTTGCTTGTTGAAGCGATATAGAAGGGCTCCTCTTTTACTAGTTACTTTATCTATAAGACTCGTTTGCTCTATAAAATCAACTTGTTTAATGCGTTTCCTAAAGTTACGTTTATCAACCTCTGTACCTAAGATCGCTTCATGAACATGTTGCAATTGGGTCAAAGTAAATAGTTTGGGCAGCAGACTAAAGCTAATAGGAGCATTGTTGAGGAGCTTGCGTAACTGTTCCAAAGCTAGTTGCACCATCTTTTGGTGATCGCCATATAGATCTTCTAGATGGTCTAATTCAAGCCATTGTAGGTCATTTTCCTCCATAGCTTGATGGTTATAATCTGTTGCATTGATGAGTGCACAATAGGCGATGGAGATTACTCTATCACCTGGATCACGATCTATTTCACCAAAAGCACCTACTTGTCTCATGTAGGGATTCTTAATACCTGTGCATTGATATAATACACGATTAGCAGCCTCTTTCAAGCTCTCGTCTTCTTTTACAAATCCTCCATACAAAGACAATCTGCCACTTTCTGGTTCTACTTTACGCTTACCGACAAGTAGTTTAAGCTTTTTGTTTTCAAATCCTAGGACTATACAATCCACGGAGACTAATAGTTTGGGTTCTCCTTGGTAATATTCATTCATGTTGTAGACATTTATAATAGAGATGTAAAAATACTAATTTTTATGATTATAATCACGTTTTTATCCGTTTATTTTGACTTCCTCAAAGTAAAAAGCCATAAGTCTTTATGAGCTTATGGCTTATACTTTTGCAATTATAACTATCAGAGTTAACAAACCTTATGAGAACCTTCGCTGATGATTACAGGATAGATCTCTGGTTCGTGTCCATATTTTGCATTGAACTTTTCGGTTACATTCTTGATGAAAGTCCCATACAAGTCGTCTTTTACAAGATTTATTGTACAGCCACCGAAACCGCCTCCCATAATACGAGAACCAGTAACACCATTCTCTTTAGCAACATCGTTGAGATAATCAAGTTCCTCACAACTAACCTCATACTCCTTGCTTAAACCATAGTGCGTCTCGTACATCTTCTGTCCAACTGTCTCATAGTCACCGGCGACGAGAGCATCGCAAACAGCAAGTACACGATCTTTCTCGCCCAGTACGAAATGTGCGCGCTGATAGTCCTCGGCACTAACTTCTGCTTTTACAGCCTCTAGTTCTTCCCAATTAGCATCTCGCAATGTCTCGAACTTCTTATTAGGGAAGTGCTTACTAAGTGCTGCAACAACATTCTCACAACTCCGACGACGATCATTATAAGGACTTCCTGCCAACTCATGTTTAACCTTTGAGTTTACGAGAACCAACTTGTAACCTTGTGGATCAAATGGGAAGTATTCAAATTCACGACTCCTACAATCAAGGCGCATGAGCTTTCCTTCTTTGCCAAAGACGCTGGCAAATTGATCCATAATACCACAGTTAACACCGATGTATTTATGTTCTGTAGCCTGACCTGCCAATGCAATATCCCATTTAGAAACCTTGTTGTCAGCAAATAAATCATTCAGAGCACAGCCAAAACAACTCTCCATAGCTGCAGAAGAACTCATACCAGCACCGAGAGGAACGTCACCAGCAAAGGCAATATTAAATCCTTTTACATCAACACCAAGTGCTTTAAACTCCTGAACCATACCATAGATGAATCGTGCCCATGTAGCGCGTGGACCTTTTGGATCGTCTACCTTAAATTCAACTCGGTCTTTCAAGTCGATAGAGTAACACATTACAGTATCTGTTCCGTTAGGTCTTACTTCTGCCATGATACCCTTATCTACAGCACCAGGGAATACGAAACCTCCATTATAATCTGTATGTTCACCAATGAGATTAATACGTCCTGGTGAAAAATAAATGTTACCAGTTTTGCCGTCAAAATGTTTAATGAAACGACTTCTTACAAATTCTATGTCCATGTTAGTTAGTATATTTTAAAATGATTGTTAGGGTTTTTATTTACATTTATGTTATAATAGCAGACAATTCAAAAGGAATTATCTGCTATTAGAAAGGGTATTCTTGTTATGCTTTCTTAGCTGGGCGAGAGCCAATCAAAGCGAAGAAGAGGATATAAGCTAACATTGCGACGATTAGCCAATAGCTCTGAATATCACCAATCTTAGTTGCCATGAGGTTCTGAATCAATGGCATGACACCACCACCGACTACCATAGTCATGAACAAACCAGAGGCTGTTGCTGTGTATTTCCCAAGTCCCTCTGTAGCGAGGTTGAATATTACGCCCCACATTACGGATGTACAAATTCCACACAAGATGATGAACAATACCTTTGTTGGAACTTCTGCATGTATCAATGTACTCTCGGCAAGGTTAGGTACTGTAAGGTTCATCTTGCTAGCTTCTGGTGTGAAGATTGCAATTAAAAGGAGGGCAATAGCCACCACAGATGTTACTGTTAACTGTGTGCGAGAAGAAACTTTACCGCTGATGAAAGCACTTACAAAACGACCAACAAGCATTAACAACCAATATATACCAGCAATGAGACCAGCTACAGCCGCACTACCAAGAACACCGCCTTCAGATACTGGCTCACTCAGATAGAATAAGAGTTGGCCAGGAATACCCACCTCTACACCAACATAGAAGAAGATGGCAATAATTCCTAAAACAAGTTGTCGATAAGCCAAAGCACCCTTAACACCACCAATGACATCTGCATGCTCTGTTTCAGGCTCGGTTAGTTGGGTGAACCAGACGATAACAAATGAAACTGCAAAGATACCTAATGCGATAAGAAGTAATGGTGTTACTACTTGCAGAGATGTGTCTTTTGTAATCTCACCAATCATTGAGCCCGCAAGCATAGGGGTTAATGTTGCTGCGAGAGAGTTCAATGATCCACCAGTTTGAATGAGCTGGTTACCACGATTACCACCGCCTCCTAGCAAGTTAAGCATTGGATTGACAACAGTATTAAGAATACATACACAGAATCCGCAAATGAATGCTCCAAGTAGGTAAACGACGTATGTACTGATAGAATTACCATCCATAGTACTTGAAACGTATTGTACTCCAATACCTACAAAGCCCAATGCTAAGGCAACAAGAGCAGTCTTCTTGTATCCGTATTTAGTAATCATCATACCAGCTGGGATGCCCATGAATAGGTATGCAGCAAAGTTCATCATGTTGCCCATCATACCTGCCCAATCATAGTGTTGTTTCCAGATTGTGCCAAAAGGTGCCGCCATGTTGGTGACGAAAGAGATCATTGCGAATAGGAACATCATAGTGATGATTGCCACTAGAGTTCCTTTCTTCTTTGTTTGATTTTCCATTGTGTCTAGTTTATTTTTTTGTTTATTAATTCATAAGATGGTTATTCCTCCACTCCAAACTTATAGATTGTTTTCTGCGTGTAATCCTTACATGGCTCCAAGATAACTGATGGGAAATAAGGATGGTTAGGGCTATCTGGGAAGTGTTGAGCCTCGAAACAGATAGCACTACGGCGTGGGAAGGTTGCTCCATGCTGTCCTTTGTATCCATCTGCCCAGTTATCTGTGTACACCTGAACGCCTGGTTCTGTTGTATAAACCTCCATTGTTCTACCGCTATGAGGCTCTTTGATTCGTGCAGCAAACGATAGTTCTCCCTCTTCTCTCTTGGTCAGAACGAAGCAATGATCATAACCTGCTCCATTCTTAATCTGCTCGTTGTCAGCATCAATATCTCGTCCAACGGGTTTCATCTGACGGAAGTCAAAAGGCGTATCTGCCACCTTTCTTATCTCACCTGTTGGTATAGAAGTCTCGTCAATAGGCAAGTAGAAATCAGCATTAATTTGACATTCTAAGTCATTGATAGTGGGTGTTGGGTTAGCAATGCCAGCCAGAGAGAAGAATCCATGACTGGTAAGGTTAATGATAGTCTTCTTATTTGACTTAGCGAGGTATTTGATAACTAGCTCGTTATCATCCGTAAATGAATAGGCAACCCACACTTCGATCTCACCCGTGAACCCCTCTTCTCCATAAGAGGATGTGTATTTTAATACAACTGCATGTTCGTTTACCTGTGTTGCATCCCACACCTTTGCATTGAATCCTTGTTTGCCTCCATGCAGCGAGTTAGGACCATTGTTAATGGCAAGTTTATATTCCTTACCATTGAGTTGGAATCTTCCTTTTGCAATGCGATTGCCATATCGTCCAATAAGAGTTGATAGATAAGGTTCGGGAGAATTGATAACGTCTTGAATGTTATCATGCCCTTGAATGACATTGGATAGGTTTCCATTTCTGTCGGGAACCATTATTGCGACAATAGCACCACCATAGTTTGTGATTGCCACTTCGTTTCCTTTTGCGTTCTTAAGGATATAGAGGTCTGTTTTCTTTCCATCAATAGTGGTCTGGAAGTCCTCTTTTTTCAGTCCACACACATATTGTGTCTCTGCGGTATTTACCATGACGTTTGTTTTTAGTTACTAATTCAATGAGTTGCAAAGTAAATAAAAATAAACGAAAGTCACAAACTTAATCTAAAGAAAAGACAATTACGATTGTGTTAAAAACAATTAATCACGATGCGTTTTAACTGATCTGCGCATTACTATTCTTGCTTAATTTGCATAGCAGTAGTGTGTTTTTCCCTTAATAAATGAGAGTCTTTTCCAGTCAAAAGGATAGTTCGTATTTATGGGATAGATAAATGGGACGAAATAAAGGAATGAGGGTGAAGAAAAATGCAAATACATTTTGCCTCACCCTCTAGTCGTATGCTCTTATCCAGCCACTGGTCCCTCATTCTCCTTACTCTCCTTGTCTTTTGGAGAGGGCTTGGGGGTAGTGTCTCCTTTCTCTTTTCCTTTCCACTCTTCCCACTCAATATCCACATCAGACAAGCCACGAGTGGAAACGCGACCCTTACCAGCACCACGATAACGGGTTTCGGGAATGAAACGGACACGCACACCACGAATCAGGGTTGCATTTACATCTTCAGGTTTGTCTACGCCGTTCTTACTTGTCACAGCTGTAAAATAGAACGAGCCTACGCCATCAAGTTTTACCGAGCGACCCTGCGACATATAATCGCCCATCACACCGCCTAGGGCTGTCAACACAGCGCGCACATCGGCAGGACTAACCGTCGACTCGGCGGCAATACGTTTTGCAACCTGCTCGGTTGAAACAGGACTCATCACTAGAACGGACTTTGCATACCATTTACCGTTCACATTCATTTTGATTTTCTTATAAAATCCCATTGATAAAAGATTGTTAATCTTTGGAGCGTAATTGTTAACATCGACGAAATGTACTTTCGTGGGGCACGGAAGTACAATCCGTGCCCTACAAGTCCTACTTCCGTAGCCGTCTCTTTTACGACTACTTTGGCATGGACTTTGTTAAGCTCTGCCTCCAATTTCGCTCCTCGGCATGTTAATAATTATTGTTTATTAGTGGGCGGTCAAAGCTGACCGCCCATCTTTTTAGGCTTACATTATAGACCCCTTCCATTCTATGACGGTTTTCTTTCTCAGAAAGGAGAACCTAGGTTAGCTTCCTACTCAAACGCCTGCACCCAATATCCATCGAGCCCATCATTGTAGTCTGCATACACATGATATCTATCAAACTTCAAACGATATCCAGAAGCAGGGGTGATCCACGGAGCAAAACTAGATGTCCAATAGTAGCCTCTATTACCAATATCCCGTAGTATTCCTTTATAATATTGTCCTAGAGCTGGCAGGAAGAAATATTTATTTGCATTAGCAGCAGAAGGAGGAACTAGAGATGTTGTGTTTTGGATACCACTATATGGAAATTGACGGTAATCATTAGCATTATCATATCCCTTATCATCGCGAAAACCTGGTATATTTGCTTTCTTTAAAAGCCATATTCCACCTTTGTATAAATGTCCCATGTTTGTCCATAATTCGTTATCATCCCAACGTGGATCACCTTTCATACAGTACCAGGTCATCTCATTAACATTTGGACATCCTGCACATGATTGTGTTGCATCGATGCGGCCTGGACCACCGCCATTAGGTCCACGGGAACCTCCACCGCCTTTGGGGAAATTTCCTGAGATACCGCCCTCTTTAGTTGGTTGTCCTGTATTTCCTGGCAATTTTCTTGTCCACTCATAACCATACCAGTATTGTTGTTGTGCATCCCATGTATAGTAATTATTACCATCATAATCTCTTGTATTTAGATTAAGATTAGCGGGCATATCGTAATAGGTATTGACTTTATAATCAAAAGAGTTAAAGTTCTTGGTAATAGCTCCCTCTACCTGCGTTATTATATCCTTCACCCAATAACGTACTTTGAGCGTGTGTATGCCAGGTCTTATGAACATATAAGCACCGTTTATACCAACATTGGCAGAGACTGTATTCAAAGAGAAGCCATTTTTATTGATACTGCCCACTACCGGATCTTTCGTAGTTAGGATAATCTGCTTACCACCCCCTGTGCCCGTTAATGCGCCTGTAGACGGATCAAGGATATAGGTGTTTGTAATATCGTCATCTGAGTTTACCTCAATCTTAGTCAAATAACAGCTTTTCAATACGTCATTATTTGTATAAGGTTGGAAGACAAGAATAGCTACTTGATGTTCAAGTTGGAAGCTAAAGATCTTACCTCCAATAGTACCCGTTGCATCTGCTGTACCACAGTCTCCTGATTCGCCGAAATGCTTTGTTGTATTTGGTTCTGTCTGTGTCTGTGTAGCTGGGATGTTTACCTGATTATTACTTCCGTTTTTGCCAGGATAATAAATCTTATAGGTTGCACTATTCTTAAACTTACCAGGCACTTTGAACATAAAAGAGGCTGAATGTGCATGGGCGGCATCTACAGCATTACTTACCTGCCATGTACCATCATCGTCTTTTACATATATTTTATCACCCTCTTCCCAATAGAAATTGCCTGTTGCATAATCCATTGATGTACGGGTCTTTGTTGGCTCACTCGCAACGAAAGTCGTGAAGTCTTTGTTGTTATCACTACCTGTACCATTTTGTGTAATATCCTCATTGGCACATGAAGCAGCTGCTAATGCTAAACAGCAAAGTGCCGCAAAGGACAATAACCTTGTTTTGAATTGTTGTTTTGTTCTCATCATTACTTTGTTTTTTCTGATTCTTGTTTATAACTCTCTTTACTTAGTCTTCCCAAGAAGTATTCTCTTCATCACTGCCAGCTTCTTCTCCTTGCCATGCTGGAGCAGGTTTTGCACCTCCTACAGCTGTTGGACCTGTTGCATGATTTGCTGGCTTATGTTGACCAGGGAAAGACGTATTCATCAAATTAGTGGTTTCGTTTACCTGAACTATTACGCAATTAGGTGCAGAATAGTTCTTCTTTTCTTTCTTTTTCTCCATTGTTTTATTGATTAAAAATAGTTGTTATTTCGTGCTTAATTTTTCTATATTTCGGTTTAGGTACGGACACAAAAAAAGAACAAAGGAAACTCCTAGAAGTCCTTTGTTTACAGGGTTTGCGGCACGCTTCGCGCGCGCGTACGCGAGAAGA
>ENA-OWND01000978-OWND01000978.1-metagenome-genome-assembly--contig:-NODE-978-length-18337-cov-8.855869_pt1 | contig 18337 bp, 13 predicted proteins | sample MGYA00245342_ERZ651119 | MGnify/ENA primary metagenome ERZ651119 (study PRJEB26857, sample SAMEA4031756) | metagenome | biome: human; feature: oral; material: saliva | place: Philippines | collected 2014...
TCTTGGGCTGCCCCAACATCATCGTCGCCGTCAACAAACTCGACCTGCTCGACTTCGACGAAACCAAATATCAGGCCATTACCGCAGCCTACCGCAAGCTGGTGGAACAAATCGGCCTCCAAGCCCAAATCCACTTCCTGCCCATCAGCGCGTTAAAAGGCGACAACATCGTCAACGCCAGCAGCCAAACCCCGTGGTATCAAGGTTTACCGTTGTTACCCCTGCTCGAAAGCCTGCCCGTCAACCGCCAAAACGCCGCCGACCAAGCCGCCCATTTCCCCGTACAGCGCGTCGCACGGCAAGACGGCAGCAGCAGCGACGACTTCCGCGGCTATCAAGGCAGGCTGGAAGCAGGCCGTCTGAAAACCGGTGACGAAGTCAAAATCCTGCCTAGCGGACATGCCGCCAAAATCGCCGAAATCTACAATCCAAACGGCAAAACCGAATCCGCCGAAGCGGGCGAAGTGCTGACCGTCACACTCGACACCGACCTCGACATCTCGCGCGGCAACAGCATCGCCGCCGCCGACAGCCCCGTCGCGCCCGAACAGCAGTTCCAAGCCGCGCTGTGCTGGTTCGACGACATCCCGCTCAACCTGCGCCGCAAATACCTGCTGAAACACACCACCCAAACCACGCCCGTCAAAATCAGCGCGATTTCCTACGTTTGGGACGTGAACACCCTCAGCCGCGTCGAATCCGCCGATACGCTCAAACTCAACGACATCGGCAGCATCAGCCTCAAAACCCAGCAGCCGATCGCCGCCGCGCCCTACGAAGAAAACCATGCCCTCGGCGCGTTCATCCTGATAGACGAAGCCACCAACCACACCGTCGCCGCAGGCATGATACGCAAAACTGACCAAGCGGACAGTTTTGAAATTTAATGAATTTTACTTGTATATGAAAACCTAAAAGGTCGTCTGAAAATTCGAAAGCAAGTTTTTTCAGACGACTTTTCATAATAGTTTGCCTGTATCAGCCCTGTTAATGTGAGTAGCTGTCATTATCCAAGCCAAATTTTGCTTTCTGGTCGCATATTCATAAAATTTGTCTTAGGTAAATTATGAGAATTAGCGGTTTGGTTTTAGGACTGTTCAGTATTTGTAATGTTTGACTGCCCCTTGCTGCTTCTATTCTAGATTTTTCAAGCTGTTTTCGGCTGTTTAGAATTGCCTGCATATAGAGTTTTTTTAAAGCTAAAAATCAGCCTGCACTTGCAAATTAAAGTGCAGGCTGATTTTTCTTTTTTTAAATAAGTTTATATAAAAATCAGTTGGTTGTGATTGAATTTAATTTTATAGGAAACTGAAATACTTATGGTGAAAGAAAGACATCCGATAGCGGCAAAGTGCAGTATTCTTTAGGGTCTTTAAATTTTAAATATAGTAAAATGGCATCAAGGTGGTAATAGTCAAAATTGTGAACTATTTCAGGTTTTGTAAGTTAATATTTTGATTAAAACAAAATGATTTGGAATTTTTCAGATATTTTGTATGGAGAAATTAAATGACCATTGAATCGATGAAAAAAATATTAGCCATGCCGTCTATCGGTAATTTTAAATGTATTGAGCTTTTTGAAGTGATTGGTAAAAAAGATAATAACCCTTCTTTTAATATTTTCTCACTAGCAGTTGCTCATGAGGCAGATTTGCTTTTGACAGAGGAAGAGAAAATTACACCAAATCTTATTAAATTAAAGGCTGATAAATCTCTAAAGTTTGGAGTTTTTAAAAGGATTGTTTCTATAGAAGATTTTCTTAATATCATTTCTTACTTAGTTACTCCAGGTTCGAATGAAGATAATGGCAATAAACTTTGTTATGGTCATTTAAAAGCTATTCCTCCTGTTTATGTTCCACCATTAGAGCAAGGGAAGAATGAATTTTTAGGTTTGCTCAAGAATAATTTTTTTGGAGGCTCGCATCTTTTTGAATGGTTTGACGAAAGCAAAGAATACGTTGCGCCACTGATAGAAAATCTTACTGCCTTGGATGAGCTTTCTGGAAAGCTACAGGAATACTTACCCATTAAAATCGGTACTCATTCTGATAGATTGGGCAATATCATCGTGCAAATTCCTTGTGCTGCGGTGGCATTTACAATAGAAAGAAAAGATAAACAAAGCCATCAGTTATTATCTAATTTGGCAGTTAGCCCCTATTTTTCAGGAGAGGTAAATTTTTCAGGCATTTTTTGGAGGGAACAATATGGCAGTATGATTGATTTTCAAAAAATTCCATTAGTTGTGGGGAGGAATATCATTCCATTTCAGCAAATTAATGGGAGGGGGTATTATACAATTTGGGATGAAAGTAATCAGATAATTTGTAGTGGCGGTCAAGTACGCTCATTCGTCGAGAGTGTAAATTTCTCTATGAACCTGCAGGAGTATAATCAACGAATATTCAAATTACCTAATGGAAAAGAGAAAAGAATCAATATTTTTACCCCGACATCACAAAGCCAAATTGGCAAGAATACTAAAGATTATCGAAATTGGGTTAGAAATAGATTTCTTAAAATAGAAAAACAAGAATTACATGATACTTTAAAATTGAGGCAATTTAAGCGGGATATGCGTCAAGAAGCGTTGGATTTTATTAGAGAGTTGATTAAAAAATATGGAGAAAATGGTATTTATCTTTGGGATCCCTATTTGAATGCAAAAGATTTATTTGAAACTGTATTTTTTAGCCCATATGCTAATTCGCCGATCAAAGCCCTAACAGGCTTAAAAATTGCGCCACAAGAAAATAAAACATCATCTTATAAAGCCGACCTTGCAAACGAAATTAACCAAGCAATTCGTCAAGCTGGCTGGTTAAATCTGATCTTTGTCAACGCTGACCGTTCTAAGGTTGGCGATTTTCATGACCGTTTTATTATTTTTCCACAAGCTATAGATGAACCTGTAAGAGCTTGGTCATTGGGAACATCGGTGAATAGCTTAGGAAAAAGCCATCACATTATCCAAGAAGTTGAAGATGGGCAGATTATTGCTGATGCTTTTGAAGAAATGTGGAAACAATCAATTTGCAATGAGAGTAATATCCTATGGACATCGAAGAACAATTAACTACTGCTCAAATACTTTGTCTCGCGCAATCCTCTGATTATGATGCCAGCGTTCCTGATGGAATATTTTCATTCTTTGATGAGCATTTTGATTTTGCTAGTTGGAAATGGGATGATAAATCCTATTTTTGGCAATATCAGGATAACTTTTATCCATCAAGCATTAATTACCATGATGCGGTTATTTATATTGATGATATGGATAAGAAAAATAGGTTGATAGAAAGTATTTCATGGCTGATTAACACTTTGCAAAATGAGCATTCTAGTGAAAAAGATCAAAAGATAGCTTTTGAATTGACTTGTCTTCTTCCCAAGTTTTGGGCAATCAGCTACGAAGAAGGAATTATTTTCTCTCAATCCTCTAAAAATTTAGCGATGAGATATTTATCTCATCTGGAAATTGAGTTGTCTACTTTCCAGAATGCATCAATTAATGACAATGAGAGAATGGATTCTCTAACAGAAAATTTAGAAAATGAACGATGGAAAGAGCTTTCAGAAGATAAATGGCATTTAAATGAATTATATAATCACCTGTCTTTAAATTTTAATCAATCGTACTCATTTATATCTGAGCATCATAATTATGAGATCTTGTTACTGATTAATCAGGAAACTAAGGTTTATAATCTTTTGTATTGGCTTGCGTTGCTACCAGAAAAATATCGCCAGCCTTTTGCACTACAAACAACCAATAAGTTGGCAAAATTTCTTTTGTTGCTTAGATTAGGTCATTTATCTAGAAATGAGATGAAAGACGAGCAAATCGAATTGTCAGGTATTTGGCAAAATTGCCCTGATGAATGGATTTATATTTTTAACCAATATCCGGTCAGATACCCTTCTATACAGCTAGGGTTCGGTGCATTTTTGACCAATGCTGCCGACGAAAAAATCCGCATCTATATTGACAGTTTGCAATTAAATCAAGATGAGGCAACTATCAAAGAATGTTTGGCGTATTTTTTTACTCATGCCGATGAGCATAGGGTTCGGTATTTATGTAAATTAGCTTATGAGAGGTGGGAAGGTTGGAATTTTGGGAATTCTTACTCAATTGCTAGAAGTGTCCTAGATAGGGCTTTAGTGAAATATTTCCAAATAATGCTTCCTAAACAGGATAGAGAAAATTTCATTCAAAACGAAATTAATCAAATCCTGAATTTCCAACAAGAATGGTTTGCTTCGATTGTAGAGCTGGATAAATTTGTTTATCTGCATTTATCCCGAATACAACCAGCTTGTATCGCTGAAGAATTAGAACAAGATTCATCACTATTGTTTGAAGATATTCAGAAGCGTGTTTATTTTCCTGCTCAATTTAACAATGATTTAAGGTGGAGAAATTGGATTCATTTAGATAATGTACTTAAGATAAATAGCTGACTTCCAAACGGAAGTTGGATTGATAGTCAACGATCAAAAAGGTCGTCTGAAAACTGTTTTTCAGACGACCTTTCAGGTATTTTTCGGATAAAAATCAGAATGAAAAATCCGGGTATTTTGAGTTCGAAATAAGCCGCAGTATGGGCTTCGTCCATGAATCTGCTAAGCCTGCCTGAAGCAATCCTTGCAGATGATGAAGGACTTTGTCTTCTTTTCCCAAATCTGATTTTTTATTAATTTGTTGTAAATAAAAAACGTCGTCTGAAACCTGATTTTCGGTTTTAGACGACGTTTGCGCTCAGGCTTCTTCTAAAAATCTGGTTTGCCTCAGCTTAGCCGATGATATTGGAAGCGCTCAGCCAAGCAGCCTGACTGTCGTCAAATTTGGCGAACACGGTATTGCTGCTTGCACCTGCCGCTCGGTAGGCGAGGGTTTGAGATACAGAGTCGAAGACGAGGTAAGAACGGCCGGTGTCGTAATAATAAGGATTTTTGACGAACAGTTCCGACCAGCTCACATTTGCCTCGCTGCCGCTTAGCAGGGAACGCATACCGGACAGATCAAGCTTGTCCATATAAGGGTTGAAGTCGGTAATACGATCTATGCTGCCGTCGCGGATGTCTGAGGCGGAGAAAGCGACGGTATCTTTACCTGCACCTGTAACGATGGTATCGCTGCCCGAACCGCCTGTGAGGTAGTCGTTGCCGTCGCCGCCGTGGAGGTAATCGATCCCGTCTCCTCCATTCAGCCTGTCATCCCCGTCGCCGCCGTAGAGATAGTCGTTTCCGCTGCCGCCCGACAACAGGTCGTCTCCACTCATGCCGTAAAGGGTATCATTGCCGCCCTCACCGTTTAATTGGTTGTGGCCGCTGTTGCCGGTAATGGTATTGTCGCCGTAATTGCCGATGCCGAAAGTGTTGTTGCTGCCGGTCAGGGTCAGGTGTTCGACGTAGGTTGGGATTGTGTAGGAAACACTACTATATATCGTATCGACACCTTCTCCCCACCACTCAGTAACTGTATCTTTGACATTATCTACATGGTAGATATCATTCCCGTACCCACCAGACATGGTATCTGCACCGCTGCCTCCGTCCAAAGTATCATTGCCACTGCCACCATCAAGCAGGTCGTTACCTTCGTCGCCGCGAAGAATGTCGTCTCCGTTACCGCCGTATAGGAAATCTCTATCATCCCCTCCCATCAGCAGGTCGTTGCCTTCGTTGCCGTATAGCGTATCGCTGCCGCGTCCTCCGCTTAATCGGTTATTGCCGCTGTTTCCCGTCAGAATATTATCGGCGTTGTTGCCGAATGCGAAGGTATTGTCGTTGCCTGTTAGCGTTAGGTTTTCAACGTGGGTTGGCGCGGTATAGGTAACACTGCTATAAATCGTGTCGATACCGCCGTTCGTTTCCTCAATAACCGTATCGTTTACATTATCAACATGATAGGCATCATTTCCCAAGCCGCCGGCCATAGTGTCTGCACCGCTGCCGCCGTCTAAAGTGTCGTTGCCATAGCCTCCGTCGAGCAGGTCGTTGCCTGCATCGCCACGCAGGATGTCATCACCTTGTCCGCCGTAAAGTTCGTCGCGATCATCACCACCCATTAATAGGTCGTTACCTTCCATGCCATAGAGCGTGTCGCTACCTCGCCCGCCACTCAAGCGATTGTTGCCGCTGTTGCCGATAAGGCTGTTATCGGCATTGTTGCCAAAGCCGAAGATATTGTCTTTACCTTCTAAAATCAGTTTTTCAACGTGGGTTGGCGCGGTATAGGTAACACTGCTGTATATCGTATCGTAGCCTGCATCTGCGTCTTCGACGACTGTATCTTTTATATTATCTACATAGAAAGTATCGTTTCCCTTTCCTCCGAGCATGGTGTCCATACCCGTACCGCCATATAAGATATCTTCCCCGTCATCCCCAGATAGAAAATCGTTTCCGCTTCCACCATTCAGAACGTCGTTGCCACCTAGTCCGCCAAGTCGGTCATCACCATCGTCGCCCCATAGATAATCGTTGCCATTTCCGCCAAGTATCAGATCATTGCCGCCTTTGCCATATAGACGGTTGCCGTTGGAATTGCCCGATATAACATTGTCTGCATCATTGCCGATACCTAACATACTGTTGCCCTGCAACTTCAGATCTTCGACATGTTCTGGTAAGGTAAAGTCGGTGCTGCTATAGATTAGATCGCGGCCTTCGTTTTCACGCTCGATGATGGTATCGCCCGCATTTTTACTGTAGTAAGTATCGTTCCCTAAACCACCGTAGAATATGGTATGTCCCGTACTACCATATAAAGTATCATTACGGTCCGTACCGGTAATAACGACGGATTGGTTGTTTTTTAAAGAAAGCAATGTATCAGCCATAATAGTTCTCCTGTGGAAAAATGGATGGGAAGAGTGAATAATAAATTTATATCTATTTGGCATTAAATAGATTTTTTCTTATATGGCATGATGTCGATTGTATCGGGGAAAACAATAATGTAGAAGATATAGTAATTTAAGATATTGTTTAATATGTTAATTTAAAATTAGAAATAATTAGGTGAGACATTTGGTGTGCCGATAATAGGGAAAGTAAAACTGAAAAGGTCGTCTGAAAACTGTTTTTCAGACGACCTTTTGTCGTTTTATTTCTCAAGAAAGTGAAGGAATTACGACCGAACCTGCCCGTCGCCCAACACGATCCATTTCTGCGAAGTCAGCCCGTGCAGGCCGACGGGGCCGCGGACGTGGATTTTGTCGGTGGAAATGCCGATTTCCGCGCCGAGACCATACTCGAAGCCGTCGGCGAAACGGGTGGAGGCATTGACCATGACGCTGGCGCTGTCGACCGTGCGCAGGAAGGTGCGGGCATCGGTGTAGGATTCGGTTACGATGCTGTCGGTGTGGTGGCTGCCGTGGGTGTTGATGTGGGCGACGGCTTCTTCGAGGCTGTCGACGATTTTGACGGAGAGGATGGGGGCGAGGTATTCAGTGTCCCAGTCTTCTTCGGAGGCCGTCTGAATGTGGGGCAGGATGGAAAGGGTACGCGGGCAGCCGCGCAGCTCGACGTTGCGGGCGGCGTATTTTTCCGCCAATACGGGCAGGATTTCGGCGGCGCGGCTTTGGTGGACGAGCAGGGTTTCCATGGTGTTGCAGGTGCCGTAGCGCGAGGTTTTGGCGTTGAAGGCGATGTTGACGGCTTTTTCGGCGTCGGCGGCGCGGTCGATATAGACATGGCAGATGCCGTCGAGGTGTTTGATGACGGGCACGCGGGCTTCTGCGGCGATGCGGGAAACCAGCGATTTGCCGCCGCGCGGGATGACGACGTCGATAAACTCTGGGCTTTGCAGCATGGCGCCGACGCTTTCGCGGTCGGTATTTTCAATCAGGCTGACGGCTGCTGCGGGCAGGCCGTTTTCAACTAACGCCTGCGTAATCAGTTTGGAGAGCGCCATATTGCTGTTGAAGGCTTCGCTGCCGCCACGCAGGACGCAGGCGTTACCGGACTTGAGGCAGAGGGCGGCAGCATCGACGGTTACGTTGGGGCGGGATTCATAAATGATACCGACAACGCCCAGCGGTACGCGCATTTTGCCGATTTGCAGGCCGTTTTCGCGGGTGCGGAATTCGTCCATTTCACCGACGGGGTCGGGCAGGGCGGCAATCTGGCGCAAACCTTCGCACATGGCGTCTATGGTTTTTTCGGTCAGCCGCAGGCGGTCGAGCAGTGCGTCGTTCAAACCTTTCTGCGCGGCTTGTTCCATGTCTTGGGCGTTGGCGGCGAGGATGGCGGTTTGATGGTGTTTGATGAGTTCGGCGGCGCGCAGGAGCGCGGCGTTTTTTTGTGCGGTCTCGGCGGCAGCGACAATATAGGAAGCCTGCTTGGCGGCGGACGCGGTGTGGCGGACGTAGTCTTGGATGTTTTGCATGGTATTTCTGCGGGAAAAGTGGGAATGGGTTGATGATAAGGTCGTCTGAACGGGAATTCAATACAAAACAGGGTGGAGGCGGCTAACTTGCGGTTTGTTTCACGGCAGTATGGAGTTTCGGGGTCAATGGTGGAAAGGTCGTCTGAAAATTTGAAAGTGGGTTTCAGGCGGCAGTAAATCGGGCAGTTATTCCCACTTCTGCATAGGCAGGGGCGGGAATAACGATGGTGGATAAACACCGTATCGGGAATGGGTGGATTTCGTGGGCAAAGCCCACGCTACTTCTGTCTGAAAAGATAGGGTAAAGGAAAATAAGAAGCCTCTATGCCGTTATTTCCGCGCAGGCGGGAATCCAGAGATTTCAAGCCTTATCAATCTTTAAACATTCCTAAAAATCAAAGTCTGGATTCCCGCCTGCGCGGGAATGACGGCGTGGGTATTGCCATTTTAATCTGTTTTGGAAGGCAGGTTTCAGACGACCTTTTGTCGTATGGTCTTACTGCTGATTACAGGATTGTCGGTTGATGTTTATTAGGATTCCGTTTCCGCCAATTCCTCCGCTGCTTTTTGAACCATGTCCGGCGTGAGTTTGTTCAGACAGTCGGTGTGTCCCAGCGGGCATTCGCGTTTGAAGCAGGGCGAGCATTCGAGGTGCAGGCTGACGATTTTGGCTTTTTGGCTCAAGGGCGGGGTGTGGTCGGGGCTGGACGAACCGTAGGCGGCAACGAGTTTGCGGTCGAGAGCGGCGGCGAGATGCATCAGACCGCTGTCGTTGCAGACGACGGTGTCGGCGCAGGAAAGCAGGTCAATCGCTTCGGAAAGGTTGGTTTTGCCGCAAAGGTTGGTACAGAGGTCGTCTGAAAGGCGGTTGATTTCTTCGGCGATGTCGAAATCCTTTTGCGAGCCGAACAGCCAAACCTGCCAGCCTTGCGCCAGATAGCGGCGGCCGAGTTCGGCGAAATGGCGTGCGGGCCAGCGTTTGGCGGGGCCGTATTCCGCGCCCGGGCAGAAGGCGAGAACGGGTTTGTCCGTATTCAAACCGTATTTGGCAAGCGCGGCGGCGCGGCTTTCGGGGGAAATGGTGAAACGCGGGTTATCGGAATGTCCGTTGAAGTCCGCCTGCGTCGGGTGGGCGAGGGCGGTGTAGCGGTCGACCATCAGGAGCAGGGCGGCTTTGTCGAGTTTGCGGATGTCGTTCAATAAAAAATAACGCGATTCGCCGACGTAGCCGGTGCGCTGCTTGATGCCGGTGGCGAAGGCAATGAGGGCGGATTTGAGCGAGCCGGGCAGGACGATGACTTGGTCGTAACCCTGTTTGCCCAGTTCGCGCCCGATGCGCCAGCGTTTTTTCAGTTCCAACGCGCCGTGTCCGAACGGGTTTTCAATGACGCGGCTGATTTCGGGCATACGCTCGAACACCGCCATCGACCATTTGGGCGCGAATGCGTCTATGGTGCAGCCGGGATGGAGTTCGTGCAGGCGGCGGTAAAGCGGCTGGGTCATGACGCAGTCGCCAATCCAGCTCGGGGTGATGATGAGGATTTTTTTGGACATGGTGGTAGGGTAGGTTTGTATTGCGCGATATTGTAGCCGATTTAAAAAGGTCGTCTGAAAAACATTTTCAGACGACCTTTTTGCATTGTGGCGATTAATGCCAACGGCTGTCGTTTTCGCACGGAATACCGTCATGATCACCGTCCATTTTGGTGTTTGGGCAGTTTTTGATAAAAAATTCCGCCTCTTCCAAAGAGTTCATTTGGGAACAGTGCTGACGACCGTCGCATTTGAATGCAGTGGTAGTGTCGGTGGTGGCAGCGGAGCCGGTTGAAGCAGTTGAACCGTGTTTGAAAGCAGTACGCCCGCTTGCCGCGTCTTTCCATGCCTTGCGTTCGGCTTTCATCTTTTCGGCAACTTCGGACACCATTGTAACCGGTGCAGCCGCTGTTGCTTCCTGTGTCTGACGGCGGTATTCCTGCCAATAGTTCCAGCCGAACCATCCGCCTGCGGCCAAGAGGGCAATGACGGGGATGATCCACAGGAGTTTGGAAAAGGCTGCTTTAAAAGGCTCAGGCTCGGGGTCGAAAAAGTCGGCTTCGCCGATGCAGTCGGAAGCGAAGCAGATGTTTTCCGCTTCGTCGCGTCCGCGTCTGCCTTTGATAATTTCAAACGATACGCGCTGGCCTTCGGCGGGCGGGTGCGGCAGCGTGGTGAAGGCGGAGAGCGGGGCGAATATTTCCTTGCCCATGTTTTCTTCCCGGATGGCTCCGAACCTCCGATTATCGTTCCAGCGGATGATGGTTCCGTAATGACGCATTTTATCTATATAGAATAGTTGTTGTTTAGGTCGGTATTTTAAACGAAATATATAAATGAACAAGGGGAGGGGTTGATATTTATATGTAAATTTCGGGTTTTTAAATTAAGAAAGATATTTTTGAAAACAGGTTGTTAATATTTTTATGATTTTATGGGTGCTTTGTTGTTGTCGTGCCGGGGTCATCTGAAAACTCGTTTTCATGCTTTAGCGAACGTGCTTTATCCGCTTTCAGACGACCTGTGTGTTGCATCAAAGCAAAGGCTGCTGCCGCACGATGGCGCGGATGACGGCGCGGTTTGGATGCAGGGCGGTGCGCAGGCGTTGGGACAGGGGCTGGGGCAGGCCGAGGATGTCGGCGGTAATGGCGGCGGCGCAGACGGGGGCGGTGGCGAGTCCGCGCGTGCCGTGTGCGGTGTTGATGTAGGCGTTCGGCAGGTAGGGACAGGGGATGTTGTCGAGGCGGTAGTTTTTGTCCAACGCGAGTTTGGCGTAGGCGGTCTGCATGGCGGCGATGTCACCGAGTACGCCGACGACGGGCAGGTGGTCAGGGCTGTCGCAGCGCAGGGCGGCGTGTCCTTTTGGCTGGTCAGAGGGGTCGTCTGAAAACGAGCAAGGCGAATTTCGCTCAAACGAGTTTTGCTCAAACAATGATTGCGCCAATGGCGGGTTGAGTTGTTGCAGGGCGGCGCGGTTGGCGGTTTCTTCGTGCGGATGCCAAGCGTCGTCGTTGCTGTTGAGGACGAAGGTCGCGCCGTAGCAGTGTTGCCCTTGCCAGCTTGGGCTGATGTAGCTTTCGCCGGATAGGGCGCAGCGCAGACGTTTGGAAAAACCGCTTGCCGCCGTTACGCCGGTTTGCCCGCGGATTTGGCGGAACGGCAGGGCGGAGACGTTGGCGTCGGTGGCGTTCGGGCTGTGCGCACCCATGCAGTAGATGATGTGGGTTGCGCTGAAACTGCCGCACGGCGTGTGTGCCGTCCAGTTTGCGCCGTCGTATTCGGCGGAGGATAAGGGTGTGTCTTCGTGCAACGCAATCAGCGGATGATTCAGCAAGGCGCGAACGACGGCGGGCGGGTTCAGCCATACGCCCTGCGGCCAGTAGAGGCCGTCTGAAAAGACGTTTATGCCTGCGATTTGTGCGGCTTCGTCGGTGGACACGCTGTGGTAAAGGTGGGCATGATGTTGTTGCAAACCCAATGCCTGATTGCGTTTGCGTTCGGCTTCGTCGAAATTGAGGTGCAACACGCCGTCGCCGCCCCATGCGTCGGAATCGGGCAGTAGGTCTTGCAGCAGGCGGCGGGTGTAGCCGTAGCCTGCCAGCAGCAGTTCGGTCTGCTCGGTGTCGTGCGGCGAGATTTTGGCGTAGAGCAGCCCTTGGCGGTTGCCGCTGCCGCCTTGCGCCGCTTTGCCCGCTTCCAAAACGGTAACGCGCACGCCGTGTTCCGCCAGTTTACGCGCGGTCGCGGCTCCGGCAATGCCCGCGCCGATAACCAGCGCGCTTTCGGGCGGGGTGATGGCTTGAGGTCGTCTGAACCAAGGTTTGACGGGCTTGAGCGCGGCTTGCGGTACGGCTTCGGTCTGCCATTCGATAGGGGCGAAATGTTCGTACAGGCTGTCGGCGCGGTGCGGCGGGACAAGCCAGATATGCACGTCGGGCAACAGGTTTTCCAGAAAGTTGACGCTGTTGAACTGAAGGCATTTCACGGCTTGGTCGAGGCGGGTTTTCAGACGACCTTCCAACTCGGTCGGGGCATCGGACAAAGGAAAATCGGGCATGCGGTTTTCGCTCAGACAGGCAACCAGATGCAGTGGCGTGGGACGGGTTTCGATCACGCGGGCAAGTTCGGAGGGGGCGGGCAGGGTGTTCCAAGCAAGGATGGGCATAGCGGGGTCGTCTGAAAAAAGTAGGTAAACGGGTAAAAGTATCTCAGTAATTTTTATCGTCTTTTATCATCAATTTTTAGTGTAAATGATTGATGAATCTTGTTATTCCAGCCTGCGCGGGAATGACGGAATATGCGTATTTGGGATTTGAACGGATGGTTATTAAAGGTCGTCTGAAAACTGGGCAATCGGGTTTCAGACGACCTTTTGCGTTTATACGAGCTGTTCGCCCCAGTGTAATTTTTGGCGCAGGGTTCGGAAGTATTGGTAGTCGGTGGGGTGGAGGATGCGCAGGGGGTTGTGGTAGCGGCGGATGATGATGCGGTCGAGGTTTTGTACGTCGATAAAGGATTGTCCGTCGAAATGGACGCGGGCATCACCGCTTTGGGTAACGAGGATTTCGATTTCGGAGGTATCGGGGATGGCGATGGGGCGGTTGGTCATGGATTGGGGGCAGATGGGCACGAGGGTGAAGGCGTGCAAGCCTGCCTGCATGATGGGGCCGCCGGCAGCAAGGGAGTAAGCGGTGGAGCCGGTGGGGGTGGAGACGATGAGGCCGTCGGAGCGTTGGGTATAGACGAATTCTTGGTTGATGAAGACTTCGAACTCTATCATTTGTCCGGCACCGCCGCGCGAGAGGACGGCGTCGTTGAGGGCGAGGGCGCGGTGGAAGGTTTGTCCGTCGCGGACGAGGGCGGCTTCGATGAGGATGCGCTCTTCGGGCAGGTATTTGCCTTCGAGGACGGGCAGCAGCTCTTCGGTCATGTTTTCGCGGGGGATTTGGGTGAGGAAGCCTAAATGCCCTTGGTTGATGCCGATAACGGGTACGGCGCGGGGGGCGATTTCGCGGGCGACGGAGAGGAATGTGCCGTCGCCGCCGAGGACGATGACGAGGTCGCAGTGTTTGCCCAAGTCGGATTTGCTGACGATGTGGCAGCCGACGGTATCTTGAACATAGATGCAGCGTTCTTCTATGCCGATTTCGTCCAGATAGACGGTGAGGCCGTGTCCCTGCAGGAAGTGGATGAGGGTGTGGGCGGTGTTTTGGATTTCGGGGGTATTGGGGCGGGTTACGATACCGATGTTGTGAAACGGGCTGTTCATAGGCATGGGTCGTCTGAAAATTAGTCTATCCAGATGTCGCGTTCGAGCCGGTCGAGGCGTTCGTTGAGGCGGGCGACGTCGTCGCGCAGTTTGTCCACTTCTTCCATCCAGGCGGACAGGGTGGCGGCGTCGATAACGGGGGATTCGGGTTCGCGGGAAAAGTCGCTGATTTGCTCGGCTATGCTTTGCCCGATTTTTTTGACGGTTTGCCCGATGTTGGCGGCGCGTTCGCTGATGCTGCCTGCGAGTGAGTCGCCGAAGATGCGGGCGAGGTCGTCTGAAGCGTAGTAGCGCAGGCTGCCGAGGATGGGCAGGACGGTCATGCCGAGCATGAGGTCGCCTTCGAGGCTGATGTCGCCGACGCCGGGTTCTTGTCCGGTCAGGATTTTGCGGATGGCGCTTTGGTGGAAGGTGATGAGGGTGTCGGCGGGTTGGTCGGCGGTTTCGAGGAAGCCGTCGTGATTGATGCGTCCGGTCAGTCCGAATCCGGCGAGGTTGAGGCTCAGGGTTTTGCCTGACAGGCAGGACAGGTCTTGTTGATGTTCCGGATTTTGCTGTATCAGGTGGTTGATAACGGGAAATAGGGCGGACATAGGGTGTTCTCGATACTTTCGGGCTTGGGGTTGTTAAGTAAGACTGTGTTTTTTGGTTTTGGTTTTGCCGCTGCCGAAAGGTCGTCTGAAACGGTTGCGGAGCGCCAATTTTACAGGCTTAATCCGTCGGCGGAAACGGTATTTACAATTTTGCCGCCGCCGGTGCCGTCGGGCGCGAAATCGGGCGGCGGAAGTCCGAGTTTGGCGGCTTCGGCAGTATAGAAATCGCGGCGGGTCGGGTGGCGCGGTTCGACGATATTGCGGATGCGTCTGCCGTTTGGATGGAGGGTCGTCTGAAACAGGGTTTCAACGGCGATGTCGCGGTGGGCGATATTGACGAGCCGGTTGCCACCCGGGATGTTTTGTTTTTGAACGAGGCGGCTGACGGGATGGCGTTCGGTGCAATAAAGCCCGCCCAGGCGCAGGATGTCGATGTTCGGCACGCCGCTGTGGAGCAGGTATTGTTCGGCAGCGAGGATTTGGCGGGCGGACTCGGTTTGCGGATCGGGTGCGGAAGTTTCGTCGCATTCGCGCGCTTTATCGCCGTAAACGCTGGTGCTGCTGGTGAAAATCAGGTGTTGCACGTTACACGCTCGGGCAAGCTTTGCCCATTGTTTGACGGTATCGGCGTAATGCGTCAGCGAGGATGGCGGCAAGAGGCAGAACCAAACGGGTTTGTCGGCGTGGTGCTGCCAAAAGCTTGTATCGCGGGCAAGGTTTGCGCTTTGAAACACGTCGTCTTGATTGAGGTCGAGGGTGTCGAGGTGTATGGGCAGATTAATATCGTCCGAAGTCAGGCTGCGCTTGACGGCGGCGACGCGGCTGCCGTTTTCGTAAAGTTTCTGCGCCAAAGGACGGCCGAGGTAGCCTAGGCCTAAGATAGATGCGTCGGGGGAAGTATTCATGATGTTGATGGTTCAGATGTAGTCTTTTACGTTCGGGCTTCTGCCGAACACGGCCTCGTGAGATTGGCGGATACAGAGCCGGTTGAACATGACGCGTTGGGTTTGGTCGCCGTCGATAAGCTTCACTTTGCCTTGCAGTTTCGGCGCGTCATGATGGAAAGTATTTTTAAAATCGTGCCAGCGTGCGGCTTGCAGATGGACGACGGCAAACATATCGTGGGAAATATTGACGCCGATGCTGATGAGTTCGGACGATGCCTGAATGCAGAAACCGCTGTCGCCGAAGAGGCACAGCCCCGTATCGTCGGGATAGCGGAACAGCTCGATTTTCACGGCTTGAGGTTCGGCAAAAACGGCGCAGAACAACCGCTCAAACAGCGACGGTTGCGAAACGCCTTCGCTCAACATGCCATACAGCCCTGAGAGCCAGTTGACATAGCCGAGAAAGGAAAAATGGAAATCCTGCATGATGGATTCGATGCGTTTCGGGTCGCGGCGGCTGATGAGGCTGACGAACTCGAATCCCGCTTCGGGGAGCCGTGAGCGCAGGACTTGAAGCAGGCGGTAGGCAAACGGGTTTTGATGGTTGCGGGGATTGCGCAAAATGCCGAGGAATTTGAGCCGCAGCACGCGCCACAGCGCATCGGGGACTTTGACTGAATCGGTCTGATTCAAACACGTTCTGCTCGTTTTAGCGAAACTCGCTTCGCTCGTTTTAGCGAAACTCGCTTCGCTCGTTTTCAGACGACATCCGGGTAACGCGCGCAAGTGTTCGCAGGCATCTTCGTAGCCGCTTTCGTGGCGGTTGAACCAGCTTTCGAGGTTGTATTGGTTGCCGGTGTTTTCAACGAAAGCCAGCGTATAGAGGTTTTTTGCCGCCAGATTGCCGATGATGTTGACGCTTGCCGCTTCAGACGGAGCGGCCGGTTTGGCAGAGTGTTTGCGTTTTTTCCCTTCATCATGCGGCTGATGGGGATGAGTGCCAAACAAGGATAGGGGCAGCCGGTAAACATTTTGGTTTTGCGGACTGACTTGGGGATTGTGCGCATGCTGCCGTTGTTCAGTTTGGGCGATATAGTGGTGTTCCTTGGTCGGATTCGCCGTCAAAAGCGCATAGGGCTTACTGCTGCCTTCGGGCAGAGGCTGGTCGCCTAGAATGAAAACTTGTCGGGTCATGGCTTGGGAAAGGTCGTCTGAATGTGCCGATTATAGTTTATCGGGGCGAAAGTATTCAAAATCCCTGCAATAGATTGGAATGCAGGTTTTATGGCCGATTGAAATAAAAGGGCTGTCATTCCCGTCCGTGTTTATTCAGGGACGGGAGAAGGCATTAATTGTTTTGGTTTGAATTGGCTAGATTGAGTTTTCAGACGACCTAAAAACGGTTTTTCAATTCCCGCAGCGCGGCGAATACTTCCAAACCGCTGTCCAGTTGCTTCCCTACCAATTCTTCAACCCGTTCGCGGACATGGAGCAAATCGACCCGTAAAAACGGATTGATTTTGCGTTCATGCGAGAGGGTTACGGGCAGGGTCGGCGTATCTTCCGCCGCGCGCAAAGCCGCTTGAATATCGGGATTTTCCGGTTCGATAAATTCGGCGAAACGCAGATTAGAGGCGGTGTATTCGTGCGCGGGATAAAACAGAGTGTCTTCGGGCAACTGATTGAATCTTTGGAAACTGTCGTACAACTCCTCTATCGTTCCCGTAAACACCCTGCCGCAGCCGGCGGAGAATAAGGTATCGCCGCAGAAAACGTGCAGGCCTTCGGCGTTTTCCAAAAGATAGCTGACGTGGCGGTCGGTATGGCCGGGCGTCGCCCACACGGTAACCAGCCCGTCGCCGAAAGGAAACTGCGTACCCGCCGTTACCGTATGCGTTGCCACATCGATATCCGCTTCGCCGTACACGGGCGATTCCATAAAGCCGTTTTTGAGAGATTGAACTCCGCCGATGTGGTCGTAATGCAGATGGGTAACCCACGTTTGCGCCAGCATCAGGCGTTTGCGGACGAGGAATATTAAAACGGGCGTGGCATCGGACGGATCGACGCAGGCGGCGTGGTTGCCATCTTGAATCATCCAAATGTAGTTGTCGTTTAGGGCTTTGACGGGGGTGATTTTCATGATGTGGTTTCCTCACTTGGAAATAGCAGATTTTAGCTGATGATGAAAAGGTCGTCTGAAAATCTTGAACAAGTTTTCAGACGACCTTTTATATGAACGGAGAAGAATGCGGCAGAGGGTTCGGATTATTTTTGATCTATGTGTTCATATCCGGGGCAATCTGCATTGCTTGCCCAAAAGATACCGTCGCTGTCGAGATAGACGGAGCAGGCCTCTTTGCTTTTATATTCGTCATTCGGTTTGGCTTCGAGCAGGAAGCCCGAGGCGGACGGATTCTTTTTCCCTTTTTGGGTGTTTTGATAGTCGAAAAACTGGATGGTGAAGTATTCGTTCTGAACCAGGTCTGTTGCCGGGAAATTCTCAAACGTACGGTTTTGCGCGTAGAAGCGTTCGAGGTTTTTGGCATTGATCAGCAGCTCGGAACGGACGTTCTCCAAGCGGCTTTTACGGATAAAGCGTTCGTAGGAAGGATAGGAGAGGGTGGCCAGGATGGCGAGGATGACGATGACGATGAGCAGCTCGACCAGCGTGAAGCCTTTTTGTAATGTGTTTTTCATGATATGTCGTAATTTTTATTGTATGGGCGGGAATTCAGACTGTAATTATAGTTCTTTTCTCCCATTTTGAATGTTTGGATAAATTTCAGGATTGGGAAAATATGTAAATGCGTTGCAATATCTTGGAAATGGTTTTTTATAAAATGATTATAAAACAATTTATTATGATTTTATTTGATTTGCCGTTGACTTGGCTGGAGTAAAGGCTTGCAGTAAAATCCGCCCGTTTTCAGCGTTTTCGGCGCGTTTTCGGCGGATAAGTGTTGGGATTATGCGACATGAGTCGGATGCCGGATTGAACAGATGAAATGGATGAATCAGAAAGTCAGTTATGGCAAAAATCATTAATAAATGGACGGTTGGAATAACGGTTGCTGCGGTGCTTGGGTTTGCTGCTTGGTCTTATTTCCAGCCCGAACCTCAAACTTCTTACATCACGGAAACGGTCAAAC
>ENA-OWND01000983-OWND01000983.1-metagenome-genome-assembly--contig:-NODE-983-length-18275-cov-9.276729_pt1 | contig 18275 bp, 7 predicted proteins | sample MGYA00245342_ERZ651119 | MGnify/ENA primary metagenome ERZ651119 (study PRJEB26857, sample SAMEA4031756) | metagenome | biome: human; feature: oral; material: saliva | place: Philippines | collected 2014 | study...
TCATTAAAGGTAATCAATTTGAGAAACGTTATCTGCGTGAATGGCGTGAAGCTTTTCGTATAGATAGAGAACTTTTCGGATATAAAAATTAATTATGTTAGATAAAATTATTAGCCTAAATAACGAAACATCAGCAGATATTTCAGAAAACTTTATTCACGAAAAAATGCCTGAGATTCTTGAATTGTTGTTGATTGATAGAACCAAATCAACTAGGAAAACAACTAAAAATATTATTTGGGCTAATAATAACTATACTAAACATAGTGCTAGATATTACGCTCCAACTGCTCAAATTAAGCCTGCTCTTATTACGGGTAAGATGGAGTGTCTTATTATGCCAAGAGCCTTAAAATCACAAGAAATTCAAAAAGAAAGAACTAGATCTAAAGCTGAGGTATTTACCCCAACATGGATTGTCAAAAAACAAAATGATGCCGCAGAACAGGATTATTTAAATGATGATCTAAAAACGTACATATCTCGAACATAGTTAGAGATCACTTGTGGTGAAGCACCTTACATGGCTACTCGCTATGATATGGGAACGGGGAAAATTTTACCTATTAATGAGCGAGAAGGTTTTGTAGATCGAAAATTAAAGCGAATTTCATCAGAGGTGAATGATAAATCTGAATGGCACTCTCTTGCTGTTCTTGCTTATCAAGCATCTTATGGTTTTGAGTGGAACGGCGATTCTCTTCTCTTAGCTCGTGAAAATTTACTTTACACTTACCGTGATTATTATCTTGAAAAATGGCAAGAAGAACCATCTTTTGACAATTTTAAATATATTGCTGAAATTATAAGCTACAATATATTTCAAATGGATGGCATTAAGTATATTATTCCTTTATCTGATACGGGAACGGTTGCATCAGAATTGCAACCAGATCTTATTAGATTATGAAATAAATGAATCCCTAAATTTATACACTAGAATTTTTATATATGATAAAAAAATAGATAAGAATAATGGGAAACCAATTTTTATAGGCTACTTTCTTTGTTATGTTTTAGGTTATGAGTTTTACCACCCTCTAACTATTATGAACTTCCCTTCTAATAAATCAAAAGATGCAATTTATGCGACTTACCCTATATCAAAATCTAGGAAATTTGAATCTCTCTTTGATGATAATAGATTGTGGTAATTAAAATTAGGCATAGTAGACAAAATAGTTGCTAATCCGTCAAAAACTATGCCATGTGGACAAAACAGTTGCTAATGTTTATTTTTCAAAATATTAGCAACTCTTTTTATTTAAAAAATCCTTTATAAACATAACCTTACGTTTTTTCGTTAATCCATTATGATTATTTAATTGACGCTTTAGATATTTAAATAATCCTTCTAGCCTATTTGTCGTATTTTCGATATTCATTTCAGCATGCTTTTCAAAGGTAAATAAATAATTCATATAATACTTCAAACTAGCATAATCCCCTCTTACATTTCTATGTTTATAAGGGAAATAGCCTTTCTCATTTCCTTTTTCACTTCGTTCTTTTAAAAAATCCTCATGCTTTATAAACCAAGCATATAAACGACGATAAAAGTCATTTTTTGAACTTTTTACCAATGATTTTGCAATTATTTTTAATTCTTTACCTGCTTGTGACTGATATTTTTTCTTAATTTTCTCATCACAATCGCGACCATATGAAAATGACACATCTACACAGGCGTATCAAATAGTTCTTTCATTAAACCTCGCCTACCATCACAAGTAATTGATTGAATTATATAGCATTTTTCTCTTAATCTATTTAATGCAATTTTGTAGTAGATATCTTTTTCCGTCCTTACAAAATGATATGAAACGACCTTATCTGTTTTTGAATCCATCATCACTAAAATACCAGAATAACGGTGAAAAAAGGTCGTATCCATAATGATATTAAGGTATCGATTTTTAGGCTGATTTAAAGATGTTTTAGGGGCTTTATCAATATATCGTTATATGGTTCTAACTGAACACTGATATTCTATCGCGAGCTGTTGATAGGTTTGTTTTCCAGAGGTGTAATCAGTCCAAATTTTAATAGGATCTAATTTATTTTTTAGGATAAATGTTTTATGGCATTGATTACAAAAATAACGTTGAGCATTATTTTGCTTACCATATTTCTTTATTCTCGCACTTTGGCAAAATGGACAGTTTTTTGTTCATATTTCAAAAATAGGGCTTAAAGCCTTGTACTATAAGGTTTTAAGCCTCTTTTTAGCAACTATTTTGTCTACTATGCCAAAGTTATCGATAGGTTTTTTTCCAGATGTGTAATCTATCCAAATTTTAATTGGATCTAATTTATTCTTAAAGGAAAATGTTTTATGGCATTTATGACAAAAATATCGTTGAATATTATTCGATGTACCTGTTTCTTTATTTTCGGAGTTTGGCAAAATGGGCAGTTTTTTTTGTTCACATTTCAAAAAGCGGGCTTAAAGCCTTATACTATAAGGCTTTAAGCCACTTTTTAGCAACAAATTTGTCTACTACACTTTTATTCCTCTACACTTATGTTGCCCCAAATACCACAAATCAAATACAAGCAGTAAATTTACCACTATGATTTGCAAAATTTTAATCATAAATATCTGTACTAAGAGTATTTTATCATTAATTTATATATTGGGTTCAAATGAGATTCTGATGATGTTGGTTTATAACTTTCCAATATACTTTCATTTTCATTTACTAAAAAATGTACATTAGCTCCTTTTTCTAGCATGAGCTCTAAGACATCTAACCTATCAGGTAAATATCCTATCATTGACAAAGGGATGAGATTATCTTGATTTGGAATATTGGGATCCGCCCCCGCATTTAATAATGCAATTGCCGCATCAACATTTTTTGACCTCATTGCGTAATGTAAGGGAGTCATTCCATAACAATCCTGAGCATTGACATCAAGTCCCTTACTGATTAAATGCTCAATCATTTTTCTGGAAGGCTCATCTGATTCAAATCCTAGCAACGATTTATGTAACCAGTTCCACCCTTCTTTAGGTGAAATTTCTAAATAATTTCTTTCTCCTGTTCGAAATAGTTCTTCTAATAACTCAAAATTATCTGTAGCAATTGCGTCTAGAATATTAACCCCCAATGTAGTGTATTTATCCATTTACTTATTCCCTTTTTCAAATTTTTCCATATCACGAATAATAGGTTCAATATTATCCCATCCTGGCATCTCATTCTTATGGCTTCGATTCTCAGACATATTTTCCAGCATAAATCTTTCCGCTCTTGCATTGACATAATTATTAAATTGTTTCTGACTCCAGTTTAATTCTTTTGCTGCTAACGATAACCGTCTATGTTCCCAGCCATACATATGCCCTATATCGATAGGAGCTTTAATTTCTTGTCTAGTCAATTTATTACGATAATTGCCATTCGACAATTTATCATAATTTGCATAGATTTTCTGCAACGTTTCTGAACGTAAATAAGCTCGATTATATAGCCCATCTACTGGGTTATCTGTCGATAAATAACGTCCTCTCTCCGCATCTATTTGTTGAGATAATCGATTGAAATGCGGATCGACACCATTTTGATGACTCGGCGTTTCAAAACGATTAAGATCTTTTTGTACCACCGTCACAACTTTTCCGTCTTTTGGATCCTTAAATTGATAAGCCTTATAACCATTAATATTCGCAACTTGTTTCGCATCGCTTGGTAAAGCATGCCAACAATCATTATGCACCCATACACCTTGACTATCAGTCTTAGCACCTTTAATAAAGTATGTATGATCTTCATCCACAGTGAGGTTATATGCCTGCAATTTTTCTGATTGGATAGTCACTTTGTAAACCGTTTGCCATTCTCCACTTTCAGAAAGTAAGCGATAACCTTGTTTCAAGTGCTGAGCATCTACCCATTGTCCCTTAGCTATTTCCCCTTTATAGTTGTGTCCCTCTGAGGAAATCGGTGCTGTACCATTCAATACTTGTGTAAAGAATGGGTGGATTTTATTTGAAACAATAGTTTGATATTTGCCTTGGCTATCTTTAACCTCCACATAAACCGTGTAATTATAAGGATTACTGTAATGAGCTTGTACTTTCTGATATGTTGTAATACCTGTTATTTCATTCTTTGCCAACACTTTATCGCCGACCTTAATGCTTGAAATAGGTTGATAACCTTTTTCAGTTTTTACTTCCATATCGCCTCGGAATGAGCAAGTTCTACTGGTTTCTCTAGCTGCTGTTTCAAGTACTTCATCAACTAATTCTTTAGGTGAATTCACAATATCTTTTACAGGTGCTTTTATCTCTTTAACACTCGCACCTATTACTTCTTTACCTACTTTAGTGATAATTTTTCCTACCCCTAAAGCTTCCGTTAATGTCGCTACAAACTGTGAGCTAGATACAGCAACCATTTCTTTTTCAACATCTTGACCATAAAGTGTATTGATTTTTTCTTGATCACTTAACACAAGATTTTTACCCATTTCTGATGTGCTAGATGTTCCTTTAATCCAGAGTTCAGCAACAAAATTACCTAAACATCCCGTGACATCAGAACCACATTCCACTACACCATCAATGACAGCATTTCCCACAGCTTTGGCAGTTTCAAGTTTATTTTCAGAAATATGGTCGTAAGCTTTACCTAATTTATCCTTGGTTCCTTCCCAAACTGTTGTGTCAGTTTGTAAGTTTCTGCCATAGAAATTATCACCTGTGGCTTGCATATAGTCATACGCATCACTTGCATATTTTCTTGGTGTCCAGAAATCATTATCTTTAGCTACAAAATAATGTTGAACATCTCCTTTGCTATCAATGAAGGTGGCATTATTTTGAGAGGCTAAAAAAGCTTTTGCTTTATCATCAGTGCTAGAATCTAATTTTAAGAACCAAAGAATATCGAGATCTCTTTCCGCTTGTTGGCTCAAGCGTTTTTCTGCTTCTTCAACAGTTAATCCTTCCTGCTCAGCAAATTCTTTTGCATGTGCTTTGATCCATTTCATTTCATCAGGGTGCAACTGTCGATTAAACTTCTCCGTTTTCCACGCCATCTGTGCAGATTGGTTTACCGTGTTGCTATTACCGCCTAAACTCGCACCAATTAACGCCCCCAAGCTTGCCGCACTTGCCTGCTGAACCGCATTGCGTTGGTCTGCCGTTAAAGCGGTGTTTTGTTGCAGATAATTTGCAATTTCGGTGTTGATGTATTCACTGCCCATTGCAGAAAGTGCACTGGCTGCGGTGTTCCCTCCGCCGCCGACTTTTGCTGAAAGGTAGCCAACTAAGCCGTGCAATGCGACTTTTTGCGGACTACCATCTTCCCAGTTCATCATTTTGGCTAAATCACCGACCGCTTTTGCTCCCATCTCTGCCACAATTTGGGTTGCTTCTTGGCGTTCCGGCAAAGCCTGTAAATCCTGCTTCTCCAGTTTTTGGTTGGCATTTGCTACATCTCGGTTTAGGCTTTGCAAGGCTTCTTCTGCTGTTTTGCCTGTTTTTTGTTTTTGGGCTTCGTTGTCGGTAATTTGTACCTTGACATTTTGGCTAATCGCCGCTTGCGTTTGGCTGCGTTCGCTTTCGCTCATATTGCCTAAGGCACTTAACGCTGCACCCACTGCCATCGTTGCCATTTGTGTCATATCTGAACTTACACCGGCACTGACCGAGCTGACTTTAATATCGCTACGATTCTCAATGCTTTCTGTGGTAAGCGTGCCTGTGGTTAGATTGTGGTTTGCTTTGTCGCCTCGGGCATTGATAACACCGCCTTTTAAGTAGGTGTTTTCTTTAACGTTAATGTTTGAGCTTTCGTTGATGTTAAAGCCCGATTGTTGATTAACCTGAGCATAATCAACATTCGCCTTATTTCGGCTAAATTGGGCTGAGCCACTTGCACCACTTCCCCATGCAAATGCCGCCTTTACCCCACCCTGCGTTTGCTTGCTGTCATATTTTTCTGTGTCTTGCATGCTTTCAATATGTAAGTTTTTTGTATCAAGTGCTAAGTGGTTGACGTTCGCCGTCGCCCCTTCTAGGGTAGTGGTTTCGTTTGCTTTCATGGTTAAACGGTCAGCGTTGATTTCCGTGTGGTTTTGCACTTGTGAGTCACTGTTGGCATATCCCTTGCCGACATTAACCGCACCTTCCACACCAAAACCGGTCGATCCGCCCGATTTACCCACAAACACGCCCACGCTCCAACTGCTGCTCTTGTTATCGCTTCGGTTGGTTTGAGTATCTGTTGTACCAAGTAAATTGACATTATTGCCTTCCAAGGTCGCTTCTTTTGCGTTGATTTTTGAACCAACAATCGTGTTATCACCCTTCGTTGCCCGAACAGTGACTGTGCCAGCACTTAACTCACTGCCTTGGTGAGTGGTTTGTTGGGTGTGGCTGGTGGAGACGGATTTACTTGAGCCTACACTCACCGAGATTTTCGCATCGCTATAGGCTAACCCTTCGCTCACGCTGCCCGCTTTTTGTATTGCGTCAATCGCTTTGCTGGCTTTTTGCACGGTTTCAACCGCTTCATTTGCGGCTTTCACTTTAAGCAGTTGGCTTAAACGCTCGTCTTTCACTTGCTCTGAACGTTTTAAGCTGCTTTGCACTGCCATTGCGGCATTGGTTACGGCTGAACTAAACGCAATCGTCAAGCCCGACTGTTTATACTCGTGGTGCTCTTTTGAACTTAACTCGTCTTCGCTTGCGCCGATGTAAGTTGATTTGCCTTCAATTACAATGGCTTTGTCGAGCTCTTTGGAAGCGATTAAGTCTGTACCCGAAAGATGGGCATGATTACCGGCTTTTACGCTTACATTGCCGGACACACTGCCCAGCGTACTGCGTGCTTGGCTTTGTTGCCAGCCTTCCGCTTCGCTTTCGTGGGTTTCGGATTTTTTCCCAAAGGTAATGCCGATGCCACCGCCCGAGAAGACGCCCGACTTCGATTTTTGCTCAAAATGGGTTTCTTTAAAGGAATTCGTATCCGCAGAAATGCTGACGTTATTGACCGCTTGTAGTTGTAAATCCTTATCGGCAATCGCTTGCAGATTTTGGGCTTTTAGGTCATTGCCGGCAGAAACCAAAATCTCGCCACCGCCTAATGTAGTGCCAACTTGAGTTTTGTCTTGATAGGTATCTAAAGTCGTTTTCTTCGAGTTGCCCAACGCCCCGCCGCTTTTTGTGTGGTGGTATTCCGCATAATCACTCGAGGTACTCGCCGTTCCCAGCAGCACATCATTTTCTGCTAACAGGGCTAAGTGTTGCTTCGCTTCCAACTGCGCCGCTTCGCTGTAAATGCTTTGACCGCTTAGCACCACATCACCCTTACCTTGCACACGGCTGACTTCAACACTTTGTACCGCTTCATTACGATAATGATTGCTTCCGCCCATCTTCTCATCAAAACCCACCGATAAAGCGGTCAGATTAAGGTTGTTTTTTGCAGAAAGATAGGTTTGACCCTGCCCGTCATTGATGATGTCTGCACCGGTAAGATGAATGTTGTTTGCTTGGATTTGCAGCGTGCCGTTCTCGCCTTTGACGTGTAACAAGCCTTTGCGACCAATCGTAGTGTCGGTACGTTGATAGCCTTGTTCATTCACGGAAGTGGTATGCGTTTGGCTTGTGTGGTTAAAGTTACCGGCAACATTCAGCAATATCGCTCGGTCGGCTTCTAGCGTGCCACCGAGGTTTTCCATATCGCCACTCACCTTGCCCACAATCGCACCACCAATAATGTTGCCACTGTTGCGAATGCTCTCGCTGTCAAACTGCACCAGTTCACGACCAGTAACCGTGCCGCTGTTGATAAACTCGCCACCTTTGTGAATCACTTTGTTACCCGAAAGCAATGCACCGTTGCCCGTGATGTCGCCTTTTTTTGCCAGTGCATACACTTTCGGCACTAACACGGTTTCCACTTTGCCGTTTGGTAAAGTAATCTGCTCGCTCTCCAACCACACAATATCTGCCGTCAGCTGTGCCACTTGGTTTGGCGAAAGGGCAATGCCCGGGCGTAAATTGAATTTTTGTGCAAAGGTTATCCCCGCATCCATTAAGCCACGATATTGACTATCAAAATCCGTATAATTCCCTACAAAATTTCTGCCCGTTAAGCGGTTGATTTGCTCTCGCACCAAACGCTGCTCATAAAAACCGTCACCCAACCGTTTTTGGGTTTGGTTCGGCTCGTAGCGTAAAGCATTTAACATATAATCCGAACTTAACCAACGTTTTTGATTGGTAAAATTCGGGTCGGTTTCAACAAGTACACGATTGGTCGGATTCGCATTGACTCGATACAGCACATTCTGCGGAATCACTAAATTCGGCTGAATGCTGCGGACTTCTTGCTGCTCATTGAGTGTAACACGCTCAAGTGTGCGAGAATCTTTAGATACCGTAGATTGTGCTGTCAATGAGTTTAATGTCGTATCACGTAAAGCATGGAATGCATCTAATTGCCCATCGATGATTTGTGATTCAACCTGTTGCCCTTTACCCTCCCACACGTTCAAGCTATCGACTTGGCGAGTATTACTATTTAATTGTGTAAAGTGAGCTGAATCACCACCATTTAATGTTCCAAGTTCAAGTTCATTAGTCGAAGACAATGCGTCATTGTTTACACTGACTTTACTCAATAAGAGTTGATGCTCGGTTTGTGCCTTGAGTTTATCCGATGTTTGTTTATTTGCTGCATAATCCGCATTTTCTTCCACTCGGAAGATATGCATATCAAATGGCGTTTCGATAATGCGGGTGTAATCGCCACTATTTTCCCACTTACGTTGGAAATAGCGTTTAAAACCACCTCGCCATTTATCGAAGGTAAACACTTTATCACCCGTGTCAGTAATGCGATGTAAGCCTTCTTCATCAATATTCTCGATTTTATTTTCAAGTAACATATCTTGACCGGCAATCACTACACTGCGATCATTTATAAAAGATTGGCTATTGGCTTCTAAATTTCTGCCGGCAATAATTTGCCCAGCAACAGTCGTCAAGACTTTGCTTTCATCTTCACGGCGTTTTTTAAGGTTTATTTGCCAAAATTCACGGAAATATTGCTGCCCTAAAGTCGTACTTAAATTTTGGTTATGTTCTTCAATTTTTTTATCTACCGCATCCAGTATCTCTTTATGTTCGTCTACCCAATCGTTATAAGGTTTGATACGGTTTTGGTAATAATCCCATTTTTTCTGTGCTTGAGTATAAGTCTCTAACGCTTGCTGATAGCTGGTCATTCTTGCTTGGAAATCTACCTCGCTCTCATTTTCCAAACGTACTGGTATTTCAGGTGTTACACTGGGCTCTTCCGGTATTTTGAAAATATCTAATTCATTAGTTTTAGGATCAAGGCTAAACCAATCTTCTTCTTTGTAACCTTGTGAGGCAAGCTCATCAAAAGAGAAAATTGGTGAAGGTCTACTTGGTGCAGAAACGCCGGCATATGTCCAAATCGGGCTATCAAGCTCATAGTTTCCGGCAGGAATATAGGTGCAATTTTTTGTTCCATCAGAATAAGAATCGCAACGCATTTGGTTACGACTTGCTAATAACATATCCGGACGAATCGTCTCGCCGGCACTTAAAACGGTAGGTTCTATATTATTGAGGTTATAAACCAATTGCCCTGCACGACTCCAACCTACCCAGCGGAGTAGCTTCATTGGGATATGCTTATATTCTGAAGTCATTTGGGAGAAATCATCTCCTTTGTCATTCTTATAATAAGTCGGGAAATTCCCTCGGCTGTCTCGGTGCATTGGAATGATATAAGTTTCATTTAGTGGGTTTTCCGAGACTTTTGTAATCTCAGTTACCTTTTCACCGTTTTTAACGTGTGCTGCCGTAAAATGCGTATTATTGTTATAAACCTTATCCACACCAAAACGAATACGGCTTTCAGACTCAATCACACTACTGTTATTACGCAACACATTGGCTTTACCTTCCGCTTGGTTGTCTGCATTTAAAGTGCGACCAAAGGTCATATCCCCGACACTGAACAGCGTTGCACCTACTTGATTATCTGATAAATAATGTGCCGTATTATTTTCTATTTCACGGGCAGCAAGATCTAAATTGCTACGAGCAGCCACCACCGCAGAGCGTATTTCGCCGTTGCCATAATCTTTATCGCTGTTTTCTATGGTATCAGCTTGAAGGGCAATATCATCGCCATAGATACGCCCCTTACCCGTGTTGGTTAAACGACCGCCTACCTTAATCACGGTTTGGGCATTGTCATCGGCACTCACGCTGTTGATTAACCCTTCATTGGTTAAATCACCTTTTGCGGTAAGTTGCGTGTTGGCACTGCTGATTCGCCCATTTTCATGATTAGTGATGTGATTTGCAGTTAAGCTCACGTGCTCATCTGCATAAAGATGATGTTGATTGGTAAGATTGCCTGCAGTGGTAATCGCAAGTGAACGGTTTGCATTGATATGATTTTCGGTGACAAAATCTTTTTGCTGAGTAATTGCAATATCGCTACCTTCAATATGTCCATTGGTAGTGACTTCATTTGCAAAAATTGTCAACGAAGTTGCCGCTTGTAATCGTCCCTGCTGATTATTGATGTGTAATGCATTGCCTTTAATCGCAATGTCACCATTACCCGTTACCTCACCTTGTTGATTATGTAAACTGTCTTGAATTTGCAAATCACTTTGCTGACGACTATGGATTTTACCTTGTCGGTTATCTACAACTTGTGCTGAAAGCGTAAGAGTCGTGGCTAAAATACCTTGAGCCATATGTTTAGTTGCAGACTTCGTATCACGGTTATTGAGTGTTGCTGTATTAATATTTAACACATTGCCACTTTCAATAAATGATCCTGTCTCGCTGATCTTCTGGTTATTAATGGTAGTACTTACATTCAGTATCAGCGCATCTTTCGTGCGAATCTCGCCACCACGGTTATCCACTTGGTTTGCTTGAATCGCCATTTCACCTAAACCGTGAATTTTACCAAGGCGTTGGTTATCCAGTAACCCATTAACAGAGAGGTTACCTCGGTTTTCCGCATAGAGCGTACCTTGTTGATTGGTAAGCGATGCACTAGTTATTGTCAGTGCATCTTTGCTAATCACTTTACCATTTGAATTATCAAGGGTTTGCTTCACATTCAGGCGAAGTAAATCTTGCTCGTTATACACTAAACCTTGTTGATTGTTTAAGGCATTCGTTTCAATGGTCGCTTGCTGTTTGGCTGTGATATTACCCAACGTATTGTCTAAGGTGGATACGGCAGAAAGTGATAGAGTCCCTTCCGTTGCTCGAACTTGTCCTTCACGGTTATTGACCGCATTAGCTTTTAGACTAAGTGCCTCTTTGGATTTCACTTGCCCTTTATCATTATTTAAGTCGCCACGTAATTGAACGGAAAGCTGTTTCTCACCTTGCAATAACCCCGATTGGTTATCGATGGCTTGCGCTGAAATCGCCGTTGAAAGACCGCTGATTCTCCCTGCAACATTGCGGATATTGTTGTTTACCGTCACGGCTTGTGAATCAAGCGAAGCCAACACACCCGAATCATTTTGAAGAGATTGCGAAGTTAAGGTTTGCTCTTGCTGGCTTAACAAGTAACCCTGTTGGTTGGATAAATGTTGTGTCGTTAAAGCCAATTTACCTAACGAAATAATCCCTTTATTCTGTTCCGCCAGCTTGGTTTGTTGGTTGTTTAAGTTACCTTGATGGGTATTGATTAGTATATCTTGGCGACTTTGTATCAAGCCTTGCTGGTTATCTAACTCACCACTTTGAATCGTCAAATTCGCACCCGCACTGAATTTGCCTTGTTGGTTGGTGAGGCTTTGCTGTTTGGTGTTAATCTCAAGATTGCCTTGCTCTGCGACTAACGCAGCATCATTGTTATTTAGTTGACCACTATGAATGACCGCATGTTGTTTCGCAATGATTTCACTTTGCTGATTATCTAATTGACCTGCTGACGTTATTGCAATGTGATTACCGCTCACTTGACTGCGATTTGTTGAGATGATCTCACCGCTTGCAGTAAGATTCAGTAATTGATTCGCTTGAACCGTCCCGTTTTGCTGGTAAAGATTCGTGAGGGTTGCTGTTAAATTTTTCGCATCCACCATGCCATTGTCATTATGGACTGTACCTGCTGTTAAATGTAAGTTATCACGGGATGTTATTACACCTTTTTGATTAGAAAGCGTAGAAGAGCGTAATTGAATATCGGCATGTTGAGTTGATTGAATATAACCTTGCTCATTGCTCAGATCGCCTGAAGTAATCGACAATGCTTGTTGGCTAATTATATTACCCAAATTATTATGCAAACATTGATCGTGAGTATTTAAGGTAAGATTCGCAGTACTTTGTATTAAACCGTGTCGATTCTCCAAAGTACCGCTTTCCACATAAACGTTATTACCTGCAACTACTTTGCCGTGTAAGTTATTCACGTGATGTTGTTGCGAATTGAGCGTTAAATTTCCTTTTTCGGCTAGTAGTAACCCTTGTTGATTGTTTATCTGTTGACTGGTGATTGTCAGATCTTGAGTTGCAGAGATCTCACTATCCGTATTTGCTAAAGTACGTTGAACAGACAATGTTGCATTATCTGCAGCAATGACACTTTTTTCCGTCGATTGGATGGTACCCGCCTTGATGGTTAATTCACTCGCACCAATTTGACCTGCGGTTTGTTGCAACGTCTCTGCAACCGTTAAGGTGACATTTTTTGCACCTGAAAGCACCCCATTGCTATTCTCAAGATATTGAGCGGTCAGTGATACATTTTCATTACTTTGTAAACGCCCTAAGCGGTTGACTAATTCCGAGCTATTCAACTGAGCGGAGTTGGCGGATATCACCCCTCGGGTATTATCTAGTTTACCTGAATCAATCGTTAAATTGCCAAGGGCTAAAATACCTTGATATTTACCTTGGGTTTGTTGGTTATTTAACATGTTTCCAAGCGTATTAATCGTGATATTTTGCTCGCTATGTAGCAAACCAGCCTGATTTTGTAATTCGCCTGAATTTAATCCAAGTTTACCTTTAGCCGTAATTTGACCTTGAGTATTATTCAACAGCTGTTGCTGGGTATCAATCGAGATATGGCCACCAACGCTATTGATCACTCCTAATAGATTATTTAACCCCTGACTTTGAACGGTTAAATCCCTCATCGTATTTAAACGACTTTGCTGATGACTAAATAACGCTGAAACCTGAATCTCAGCATTACCTGCAGAAATTAAACTTCCATTCTCACTACTTAAACGCCCCGCATTCAACATAAGCTGATTTGCACCAAGCTGTCCTGCCTGTTGGGTAAAATGGTTGGCTACGGTAATATTTGCCTGTGTTTTAGCTGAAATGATCCCCTCATCATTTTGCACAGATTGAGCGGTAAGATGTAAGCCATCATTTGATTTGATTAAACCTTGAGTATTATTGACCTCTGTCGCTTTTAGATTCAACATATCTCGGCTTGCAATATAACCTTGTTGATTAGTAAAAGCCGCACTATGGAGTGTTAATTGACCTAATGCAATAATTCCTTTCTCTGGTGAAAGGGTGTTATGGTTAGTGAATGTTTGATGATGCGTATTCAGTACAATATCGCTTTCACTATGAATAGCACCTTGTGTGTTATTGAGTTTACCACTTTGAATCGTTAACGTCGATTTTGAGCGAATCTTACCTTCGTTATTATTGAGTTTTTGTTGATGTGTATCGATATTGACGGTGTTTTGATGGCTACTTATCTCACCTTTTGTATTATCTAATGCATGACTTGAAATTGTTACGCCTTGTTTTGCCAGCAATTTACTCGCATTATTTGACATGCTTTGGGTAGCAATATTGAGTTGATTTGCTGAAAAGACGCTCTGATGAGAGCTTTGTAGTGTCGTCGCTGTAACTGAAAGATGTCCGTCACTCAATATCTTACCCGCTTCCTGAGCAAGATGATTTTGTATAGTCAGTGCCGTATTCCCCACAGAAGAAATAATGCCTTGGTGGTTTTCAAGGTTGGAGGCTGCAACATGAAGATCTTGTTGGGTAGAAATAAAGCCTTGTTGGTTGTTAAGGTCTGCCGTGCGGAGGTTTTGGCTTTTGCCACTCACCACTCGCCCTTGTTGGTTGGAAAAATGAGACGATTGAACATCTAATTGTCCCAACGCCACAATGCCTTTATCTTGACTGTCCGTGAATGTTTGGCGATTAGAAAGGTTTTGTCCCTGTGTATTTATCGTGACATTTTGGCTAGACTGAATTAAACCGCTGTCATTCATTAATTCACCCGAATTGATCGCAACATCTTTCTCTGCCACCAATAAGCCTTGTGTGGAATCTAACTTACCACGCTCGGTATTGACTGTTAATTTACCCTTCACAATCAAACGCCCTTGTTGGTTATCCACGCCTTGAGCATTAACGGTTAAATCCCCTTGGGTTTTAAAGGTACCGCCGCTATTGTGTAATGTATCTGCAACATTCAGTTTTAATTCATCTGTGCCGGTTTGTTCCCAAGTAGCTCCTTTCGTATTCAATGAGCGTTGTTTCGTCGTAATTTTTTCTGCTTTTACATCACTATGTTGAGTTTCAAGCGAGGTTGGAGAGGTTAAGGCTAACTCGGTATGGGCAATCAAGGTTGCATTATTAGCTTGAATTTTGCCTTGAGATGCATTGACGTTGACTGCATGCGCAGAAGTGTGGCTGTGATCTAAATCAGCTTCCGAGCTGCTGATATTGATATTGCCAGAAGCCACGTTTTTACCTTGTAATGAGGCTTTCCCTGTGGTGGTGACTGTAATCGACTTACCTTGAGCCGATTGGGGTTCAAGTGTACGAACTTCACCTTGTGCGCTATCTTTGACCTCAACACCTGAGGCAATCAGTGATGACGTTGAAGCGGTGACTGTTGGAGCCTTGTAGGTAATATGACCTTTCGCCACCGTTTCACCTTGTTGATTAATAGCTTGGTTTGCTGTTTTATGAATATGACCACTGCGAGCGACTATTGAGCCATCTTGTTGAATATCTGATGCCGTGTTAAGAGTGATATTCCCCTGACGGTTTTCAATTTTGCCTTGGTTTTCAATGCCTTTTGTGCCTGTAAGTTGAACGGTATGATGCGCATTTAACGTACCTTTATTCACAATTCGCCCTTGGCTGTCGATATGTAAGGTATCTGCACTGGCTCCGATATGTCCTGCATTACGCACCCCGACACCGTGTTCAGTGCCAATAAGGTGGATTTTACCTGAGTACATACCACCTAGCTCACCGACATCGATGGCAAATTGTGGCTGATTTTCTATTGCAAGCGGTTGGTTTGTGTGAATAATTTGCAAATCTTTTGGACTATCCGACCGCTTGACGGTATTTTTCCCTATTACCACCTTGGCTTCTTTTTTCGACCAAATACCTGCATTAACTTCCGTCTCTCGAGCAATAATCTCCGTATAATCGACACGACTATTGTCCAACCCTTTACCTGAAACTTTGACCTTACCTTTTTCCACCACAAAACTGTCAAGGTGACCGTTTTTAATTTGCGGTTTACCTGTGGTGAGGGTTGCTCGGTCTGAGTTGATGATGCCACAACCTTCACAATGTAAACCCGATGGGTTGGCGATAATGACATCGGCTTTTTTACCTGCCACTTCCACATAGCCTTTTAAAACGGATGGGTCGGATGAATTGACTTCATTTAGAATGACCTTCGCTTCACCTTTTGCCAAATAAGGGTTACCCGTGATTAAGCCACCTTGCTGTGTTTGCACATTGGTGCGACTATTGTTAAGAATTGCACCTTTGGTATCGACATCAAATTTTGAATATTTATTATGTGAAAGCCCTTTGTCGTTCGGCATTTGAATATTGACTTGCGGTAAACCGTTTGCCGTTTGTAGCACTATCGGTTGTTGATTTTTCGGGGCAGATTTATCGGCTTGAATAATCAGATTGGCTAATGCTGAATCAGAAAATGCCACAAAGCCTAATGCACAATAAAGACTAAAGGTAAGCGGTTGGATTTGGGCAAAAATTTGCGATAAGCTAAAAGCGGATTGCTCCGTAGATTTACCTTCTGATTTTGCTAATTCAGACGTCACCACAAGGCGTTGAAGGGTTTTACTAAAAATTACACGGAAACATTTTTTATTCATTTTTCACTCCGAGACATCAAAAATCAATGAAAGATAATCAGCCATTAAAAACTGTATCCAATATTAAAACCTGCTACCTCATCCGAGGTTCTAAAACCCTCAGGCTTACGGATAGGTCTGCCGACAAAAACATCATAATAAAATCCACCGAAGCCACCTTTTAAGCCTAGTGCAGTACCCATTAAATGATGTCCCAGTTGTGATTCAGTTGACCACCCCATCACCCGTCCACCATCTAAGGCGAGATAAAGCTGATGCCCTTTACGATTCACATTCCAAGCTAACTCGTTACGCCATAACCAACCACGCTCACCAGATAAAGTCAGCTCACCATCAAAGCCACGCACAGTATAACGCCCGCCGATACTTAAACGGTCTTGGGCAATCAGCGGTGTTTTATTCCATTGTGCATTCCAACTGCTTTGGTACTGCCACGGTTGTTCGCCTAACATAAATGGCTTGGTTAGCTCAATAGAGGCAGTAATTATTTTAGGGCGAGATGTACCTTCTCCCCAAAGCTCTTCAGGTGCTTCAAGCGAGCCTCTTGCACCTGTACCTCGCTTATAATTTGCCGATAATTCAAGGGTTGCATCGCCCATATATTCTTTATGTGAAATGCCCGCTTCCCATCCTGCCATACGGCGTTTTTGCACCTCAATTTCCGCACCGTCAATATAATTTTGCGATTGACGAGACCAAAATGAGCCTGAAATCGAAGTTTTACGTTTGCTGTCACGGTAGAGTAAATAAGAAAGTGTCGCTTTGGTGGTATTACTTTCACCAGCATACAGGTAGTTATTATTAAAAGCACCGAAGACTTCTTGATGGTAGCGGTTATAAGTTTGTGAAGCAAAAAGTGTCCAATAACCAAATGGGATAGAATAGTAAAACGTGAGGTTTTTAGTCGCACGCTTTCCGTCTTCATCATCGTTACTTTTTAAACTATGGGTGAAGCTGGTATAAAACAGGTCATTGGCTGAAAACAGGTTATCCCAAGAGAGTGTACCTGAAGCTTGGTATTTACCTGTTGAAGTAGAACCTGAATCATCTAAACCGAGGTTAACACGGAAAGGGAACGCTTGTTGGTAGCTAATTTTAATATCGCTGACACCAACGTCCGTTTCACTCGGTAATATCTCAATATTGGCTTCGGCGGTTGGAACACGTTTGAGGTTTTCAAGGGATTGCTCAATCTCCCTCACATTTAAAACATCGCCTTTCGCAAAGGTGAGTCCTGTTAATGCATGCAAGCGTGTAAAGCGTGGGACATTGCCACTGTCGGAAACTAACGTATTCCCCACCTTACCTGCAATCACCGTGAGTGTTAACGTTCCTGAGCGCAAATCTTGCTCTTGGGTCACTACTCTTGTCGTCACATAACCTTTTTCAATGATACGATTTTGAATTTGCTTCATTAAAATGCCTAAACCTTCACCGCCGAAACAGTGTGGTAAGGTTAAATTTAAATCATGAGCGGCTTTATCAAATGCCCATTGAAATTGGCTTTCAAAGGAAGTGGGCGTAGTGGAGTAATCGACGAGACTAATACGATGGACGGGGTAGCAGGGCATTTCGTGGTTTGATAATGTCAACCTTTCATTATTGGTGGTATCTAAACGAACATCAGATTGAGGTTGTAATATTTTATCTTGTGCTTGCTGAATGTGTTGCTGTCGTTGTTGTTGCGTAGCATCAATTTGATTTAAACGAGAGAAGTTTTCGGTTTGATTAGCAAAAAGAGAATAAGGAAGGCTGGCAAATATCATTACCGAATAAATATGCTTATGAACTACTTTCATATTTGTACTTAAGATGACAAAATTTATGTGATTAATTTTATGCTATTTATAATTTATTATCAAATACTCATTGAATTTAAAATGCTTCAGTTAAACAACTTTATTTTAAATATTAAATTAAAAAATAAAGCAACCCATTGCTAAGTTGCTTATGAACTGTGATTCTAAAAAATGGATATATAACAAGTTAATCAACACTAACATGATTACCATTAATGCTCACAATATAGTTATGTGTAATATAGTCTGCACTACCTGATAATCTGTTACCAATAGAATTAGCCATAATTCTACACTTCTTCACAC
>ENA-OWND01000984-OWND01000984.1-metagenome-genome-assembly--contig:-NODE-984-length-18264-cov-5.738865_pt1 | contig 18264 bp, 21 predicted proteins | sample MGYA00245342_ERZ651119 | MGnify/ENA primary metagenome ERZ651119 (study PRJEB26857, sample SAMEA4031756) | metagenome | biome: human; feature: oral; material: saliva | place: Philippines | collected 2014...
AAGACTCCATCTGAAAACACGCACACTCACACACACAGTTTTATGAACATGTCAGACTATGTTTTGAATGCCTTGCCCTGAGAACACCTTCCAAATTATGGTCTGTCAATATTTTTTCTTTAATTTGGTCTTTTGAAGACGGAATCATTATCTGATAATTACCTTCCGTTGTATTGGAAAAGTACCGAATTGTATCTCTCCGGACAGGAGGTTTTCGGTGGAAGTGAACATTAAAGCAGTAACGTATGGAAAACCCTACGAACCCTCTCACGGATTCAATGGCACAGCCTGAATCCGAAGAATTGAAACCTACGACAACAGACCGGTTGCCGGAGGCTCAAAGCCTGGAAGTGGCAGATCCGACTCCTTTGGAAAACGAATCCAAATCAGCCGAAGAAAGTAAAACAAGTGTAAACGCCCGTTTGGCGGACATGACCGAGCTCGAGCTACTTGACAGCTTGGCCATATTACTCCAAGGAGAAGAGCTACCTCGCCGACAGGAAGTAGAGGCCTACAAAAGTGCTTTCTATAAGAAAAAGCAGGCTCGTACAGGAGAATCGGCCGACAGTACAACTTCGTCTATGGCCGAACCGGACTTGAACGAAGAGCGTCTGAAAGACTTGCTACAGCGTTTTCGCGAACTGAACCAAACACGAATAGAGTCGATGCAAAAGGAACGTGAGAGCAATTTGGCTCAGAAAGAAGCCCTCTTGCAACGACTGAGGGATCTTCTCGGCAGCAACGAGGAGTTCGGCAAGATCAGCCCTGTTTTTCATGAGATCCGCAAGTCATGGAAGGAGACCGGTCCCGTACCGGAAGCAAATGCTACGGATATAACCAAAGAATATAATAGTCTGGTAGAGCAGTTCTATGACCTGAAGCAGATCAATGATGAATTCCGCGCCTACGATTTCAAAAAGAATCTGGAGGCTAAGGAGGAATTGATCCATCAGGCCGAAGTGCTGACTGAGAATGCGGATGTCATCCATTCTTTCAGGGTACTGCAAGAGCTGCATCATCAATGGCGCGAATTGGGACCGGTAGCTCGCGAACTCCGCGAAGAGGTGTGGGCGAGATTCAAGGCTGCTTCTACTGCTATCAATAAGAAGTATCAGGAACACTTCGAAAAGCAAAAGATGCGCGAGCAAGAGAATCTGGCTGCGAAAACATTGCTTTGTGAAGAAATGGAAGCGATAGATACCTCCGGTCTGAACTCGCTGGCCAAATGGGACGAGCAAACGAAGGCCGTACTAGAGATTCAGGCCAAGTGGAAGACTATAGGCTATGCTCGCAGAAGCGACAATGAGAAGATCTACGAGCGTTTCCGCGCAGCATGTGATAATTATTTCAATAAGAAAACAGCTTTCTTCAAAGGCAAACGTGAAGAGCTGACCGATAACTACAAGAAGAAGCTGGCCATGGTAGAAGAGGCGGAGAGCCTTCAGGAGAGTTCCGACTGGAAAGAAACCTCTACTCGCTTGGCCGAACTCCAAAAGAAATGGAAAACCATCGGAGCCGTTCCTCATCGGTATAGTGATGAGATATGGAAGCGTTTTACGACTGCATGCGATGCATTCTTCAAACGTAAAAAAGCCGAACAGGGAGGTATGCGCTCCGAAGAACGCGAAAACCTGAAGAGCAAGAAAGCAATCATTGCAGAGCTTGAGACTTTGGATTCGGAAGAAGCAAGCGAGGGTATCATCGACAGGCTCAATGCTCTGGCCGGACGTTGGAATTCCATAGGCTTTGTACCGTTCAGAGAGAAGGATACTATCAACAAAGCTTACCGAAAATTGATCGATGGTCTGTACGACAAGCTGAATATCGAACGAAGCAACCGGCGCCTCGAAGGATACAATGCCTCCTTGGAACAACTGGAGGGTGGCGGCAAAGGACAGCTCTATGATGAACGTGATCGTATGACACGTATCCTTGACCGTATGCGCAACGAATTGCAGACCTATACGAACAATCTGGGTTTCCTCAATATATCCAGTAAAAGTGGGAATAGCCTGATGCGCGAAATGGAGCGCAAGAAGGAAAAGCTGGAAGAAGACATCCGTCTGATGATCGAAAAGATCAAGCTGATCGACAAGAAGGTGGAAGAGCTGAACTCTAAAGAGTAGGCTATCCCCCACTCCATCGGCAAAATAAAACCGAAGGAGAAAATAGCATTCAAGAATTGAGGCGAGCCACGAAGGTTTTATATCAGACTTTCGTGGCTCACTTCTTTTCTACTCGCTACTCATCGACAGAGTAAGAAACGCAAGGCCAAGAGATGAAAGACAGATACAAGGCTGTTTTTTATCTCGATAGCGCAACAACCAAAAGGGCTATGCTGTTTCATTTCTAAAAGGATATACTGATGAAGATAGTAATAGCGGACAGCTATGCAGCTCTACCCGGCGATTTGGACTGGAGCGGTATCGAAGAAATGGGCGAATGCGTGTTCTACGAATATACCCGTCCGGAGGATTTGGCTCTGCGTGCTGCCGATGCTGAAATACTGCTTACCAACAAGACTCCTGTGACTGCGGCCGACATGGAAAGGATGCCCCACCTACGTTACATCGGACTGATGATTACAGGCCTTAACCTTATAGATATGGATGCTGCTCGTCAGCGTGGTATCACCATAACGAACATCCCCCACTATAGCACAGAATCAGTAGCCCAAATGGCAATCTCGCATCTACTGCACATAACCATGCCGATCGGAGAACTTTCCCGGCAGGTGAAAGATGGTTGCTGGCAGAGCGATTACGAACAAATCGCTCGCAATACTTATCAGATAGAACTGAGCGGGCTGACGATGGCTATCGTGGGACTTGGGGCAATAGGTACACGTGTAGCGGAAATGGCACGTGGATTCGGCATGAAGATTTTGGCACATACATCCAAATCTCCAATCGAGTTGCCTTCTTATATAGAAAAGGTCGATAGCCTGGAGAAGCTTTTCTCTCGGGCTGATGTGCTGAGTCTGCATTGCCCGCTCACAGCGCAAACCCAAAGGATGGTATCGGCTGATAGGCTGGCACTGATGAAACCGACAGCTATCCTGCTGAACATGTCCCGAGGAAGTCTGATCGATGAAAAAGCATTAGCCTCTGCCCTAAATGAAGGACGGCTCTATGCTGCAGGCTTGGACGTACTTGCGGAAGAACCTCCATGCATGGATCACCCTTTGCTTAAGGCGCGTAATTGTCACATCACGCCACATATGGGCTGGAATACGGATGCAGCGCGCTTGCGCCTTTCTCGGACGATCAAGGAGAATCTTCGGGCTTTCATTTCCGGTCACCCTGTCAATGTCGTTTAAGAACAGAATCCATCAAAACGATTATTTTCCGACCAATACCTTTCGAAGAATTTGACGGATTTATCCTCGATAAATCTACGTGTGTTCGATGTAAGCGATACGGTGCCGATTCTCATAAGAGCCGCCTTATCGATCAAGCTCTTGTTGGGGCATTGACTATAACCGATCAGAAAATGAAAGGGAAAAAGTTTGAAGTCTCATCGGATGTCGAAGCTTCTCGAAGCTGAAATCTTTCAACCGAGAAATGAAATACGCTGACAAACAGCATAAATCTATAAATCGGGTCTTTCCCGTTTGTTTATATTTGTATCTCATTATCACCTGATAGCATAATCAATCGCTCCGAATACAATACTCAGAAAATCGGAACAGACAATCAAAAAACCTGAATGAACGAAAAATATAGGGCAGAGCTGCAAGAGCTGGAAGAAAGCGGGAGTCTCAGGCAGCTTAGGAATCTGATACACGATGGCAGCTACATCATCGAGGAGGAAAGACGAATGCTCAACCTCTCCTCGAACGATTATCTCGGACTGACTGCTCGGGAAGATCTGATAGATGAGTTTTATACCTCTATCTCTGGAGAGGATCGACTTCCGGGCAGCTGTTCCTCCCGTCTGCTCACGGGCAATAGTACGGCATATGACAGATTGGAGAGGACGATAGCGGAACGATTCGGACGCGAATCTTCTCTGATATTCAACAGCGGTTACCACCTCAATACAGGCGTTCTACCGGCTCTTGTGGATGGACGGACCTTGATCGTGGCAGACAGATTAGTTCATGCCAGCATCATAGATGGCATCCGACTCTGTGGAACGCCTTTCGAGCGATTTCGGCACAATGATCCGGAGCATTTGGAGCGGATCCTCCACAAGAATAAAGATCTATACAGCCGGATCATCATAGCAGTAGAGAGTATATATAGTATGGACGGCGATGTGGCTGATCTCCCATCTTTGGTTGGTCTCAAAGAGCTATACCCTACCGTCGAACTATATGTGGACGAAGCTCATGCCATAGGAGTAAGGGGAAAAACCGGTTTAGGCTTGGCGGAAGAGACTGCTACCATCGGGAAAATAGACTATCTGGTCGGCACATTCGGAAAAGCATTGGCCTCTATGGGTGCCTATATAGTCTGTGACAATGCCGTACGTGAATATCTGATCAATCGAAGTCGTTCGCTTATATTCTCCACAGCTTTACCACCTGCTACGATAGGATGGACTGAACTGATATTCCGTCGGCTACCTGAGTTTGTGATGGAGAGAAAGCGGCTGGAGGATTCTGCTACGCTTTTGCGTGATGCTATCAAGGGAAAAGGCATAGAAATGCCATCATCGAGTCACATCATTCCCTATATGGTAGGCGAAAATGCTCCTTGCATTGCGTTGGCCGAACATCTTCAGGACAATGGCTTCTTCGTACTCCCGATACGACATCCGACCGTGCCTCTCCATACGGCTCGCCTGCGCTTCTCTCTGACGGCAGCACTCGACACAGCAAGCATTCATAAACTGATTGATATTCTCCCCTGATGAATATGAAAAAATTTCCACTCTATGGCATAGGTGGGCGCAAAGGGTGGGCATATTGGTTGCTCCTGTTCTATGGTTTGCTATTTGTGGCTTCGCTCATAGCATCCTATATCCGCAACGAAGAACCCGTGATACCGGCATTTGCTTTTTACATTCCTGCACTCATCCTGTGGGCTTGTATGCCGGTGGCTGTAGTCATTGATGAAGAAAACGGGCGACTGCGTTGGATAGTCGGCTTTGGACGAATACTCACTGGAGGAAAACCTCTGACGGAGTATGTCCGAGCCGAATGTGATGAAACCCACACTCGAAGAGTAAAACTGCTCTCCATGAAAACCCATACTTTTGTCGAACTTTACCAGCCGGAGGCTTTCTGTGAGGAAATGAACAGGGCCATCAAAAACAATAAACAAGACTGAAAAATGACAAACCAGAAAAAATTCTACGTGCGAGGGTTCTCTGAAAAGCGTGGAGCCAGATTTTGGATCTCGATATTTTACATCGTTGTAACGGTCATTACACTTATCCTGTGGATTTTCTCTCTTGCCAATTTGTCTGTTTATTACTTAGGCACATACTTCTTATTATACTCGATTTTTATGGGTTTGCAGCCGGAAGCCTACCTTATCGATGAAGAGACGAAAACCCTGCGCAAGGTAATTGCATACGGATTCTACACGACAAAAGGGCGTCCTCTATCGGATTACATGTGTGCCGAACTCGGCCGAAACAGCAAGTACAATGTAGAACTCAGGACTAATACCGGGGTCTCATTCATTGCGTTCCAAGAGGCTGATGCTTTTTGCTCCGCTCTCAATACGGCCATTGCAGCTAACGAAAGCAAGTAGCTTACCCTTCTTTCTTCTTCAAAATAAATCTATGTTGATTTACAGCAGATTGCAATTGTATGGTACAAATATGATTTCTGAAATCGATTACAAGCAATCGGTTATATTGTCTTTATTGCTCTGCTTTTTCAAGTTCTATTCGAGCTGTGAGTTCTTCTTGGTATGTGGTCATAAACTTGTTTAAGTCCATAAAACATACCCAACCAAACGATAGAACAGATTCTTGTATTCTATCTTTTCTGTTGCAGTGAATAGGGTTTTACCTCCTTCCATCGGTTCGAATGTTGCCTGCCACTCTCCTGCAAACATTTTACTATCCATCTCAAAACTGTAGAAAGAATGCGGTCTTTTCTCAAGTGTCTTGAATCGGATAGTTACGCCATTGGCAGTTTCTTCCCATTCTTCAATATCCCCTTGGGTACGGATGATCTCCAAATCATCCAAAGAACTTCTGTAATGCCATTCTTGATTGTTGGTCACGATAGCAAAAACGACATCAACAGGAGCATTCAAAATGCACTGTTTTGTCTTCGTTCTGATTCTCGGAAGGAGTGCTCCTGTGAGCACGACAACCAATACAAGCAATAAAAGACCGCTCAATATTATGTACACGTTTTATTTGATTATTATCCACTTTCCAGCCTTTGTAGAACCTTCGTGCTTGATGACACCTTGCTTGGTCATATTCTTAATATGATATTTAATGCCATCAAGAGTAATGCCGATAGATTGAGCCAACTCCTTTTGAGTAATTTCTGGCTTTGCTTGAATAGCTGCTAAAATCCTTTCTTGGGTAGTTTCTTGGGTAGTTTCTTGGGTAGTTCTTGGATGTTTCTTAGATGTTTCTCCTCCAAAGCCCTCTTCAAAATACTTTTGAGAAACGTTCTCAACTACTCGAAAAGCTGTAATCAATGAAAAATCAAAAGAGGCTTGCCCGTTACCGTTTTCTTCCAACTCCTTCTGAACTCGATACACTCCACGGCTGAATCGGTTTACATAGCCCAAGACTTTCATTGCTTCGGCAATAAAGGGATTCCGATAATCACTCACATTGGGGAAATTATCGGGACTGACCTTACCATATAAGCCGCCAGGGTTTTGGATCTCGATGCGGTCATCGTACTCATAAAACTGAATAGGTGCATTCCCTTCGTAGTCCCTGTGCATAATGGCATTCATCAACAACTCTCGAGTAGCCCAGTATGGGTACTTAGAAACTGTTTCTTCCCGAAGTACACTCACGGGAATAGGACGCTTTTGAGAGATACTTGTCTCGACAAAAGCATCAATCTTAGGCAATACCTTGCAAAGATTACCGCTAAACTTATGCTCGTTGAGAATATCACCCGCACGATCCTTACCCTTGAAGCGAACATATTGAATATACGCCCCATGTACGTGCCGCTCAGGATTCTTTCCAAATAGGACAATAGCCCCATTAGTCGGACAGTTATAGCGCAAATCATATAAGCCAAGGGAGGCGAGTTGATCTGTAATATCACGTTCGTCTTCATCGAGAACATCCTCTGCCACAGCCTTAGGCAAAAACTCCTTATGAATGAGAGCTACATCCAAGTCGTCAATGCTCGTTCCCAGGCAAGGCATGGCGTCAAAGGTATGAACGTTGGAGAGCCGTCTTTCGGTAAGTATCTTTTCTTCTGCCTCTGTTGCAGTGCTCTTCCGAGGACCGACACGCACCCAAACGCGACCACGATAACGTACAGGAGGAAATTCAGAAGGCTGAACTTCTGCCACCAATACATCCCCTTCATCGAAACTGAATTTCTCCACTGTCATGACGGGTTGAGGGAGAATATTACCATCCGTCCGAATATTGGCAATCTGCAATAAGAGTTTGTCATCGACCTTCAGACCAGATAATTCTCCATTGTCCTTGGCCCCAATAATGAGATAGCCACTCTTCCCTCTACCCGAAATATCATTTGAGAAAGCACATATAGCCTGACAAAACTTATCCATATTGCCAGTCGATTCTGTCCTCTCGATATTGTAGCTCTCAGTGTCTGAAAGCATTTGTAGAAGGTTTTTCCTTGTAATCATATGTCTACTTTGAATTATTTACATAAAGAATCAATTATAATGGGTCAGAGTCAAGAATTATATTCAGCAAGAAAGGGAGTATTTAAAGTCTAATTAGACTTTAAATCTTTTCATATTGTAGTCATACAATACTCGATACCAATGTTGAAAGAAAGAGTCTTGCATTTCTCCTTCTTTGTAATTATGTCTGTCTTGCCTCATCTTTTCCTCCTCTTTTGATAGCTTTGCTACTAATTCATCAAACTCGTGTAAAGAATGGAATGTTTTTTTTAATGGCTCTCCTACATCTTCCACTGCCTCTATAGAAGCTATACGTCGAACCAATTCATCAAACTTTTCATAATAGTGCATATTGTTGGCAATATGAATATATTCCCCAATTTCTAAACCAAGAATACTTGAAAAATATTCTAACATAAAGGTGTAGTTAAAAATATTTACTGCACTTGCCCCATAAATTAAATCATTTGATCTCATACTGACAATGAGATCAAGTTTGTCACTACTTGCCTGCTTGACAAACTGTAAAGTACGCGTACATGGAAGATCCTTCGTAGTTTTGAGTTTTCGCTCACTGTCAAAACAATCCTTCATAGGATCTCCCAAGTCTATAATCGCTCGGCGAGTATTAAGGTCTTCTTTAAAACAATCCACAATGTACCTAAACTGGTCTGTTTCTTTCTCAGATTCATTGGATATTACTCTATGATCATAATCTTCTGAGCTACCATTAAAATGTCGAATCCTTGGGCCATAGCCTCCTCTCATGGTTTCCTGGTTGTCAGAATAGTTTCCCATTCTATTCAGATAGTGGTTTATAAAGTAAATATCATTTCTTCCTGATGCAATCCACAAGGATTCTGCATACGGTAAGACTTTTAACCATTTACGCTCAGGTATAGTTATATGGCGGGCACAAGGATTTTTTATTTTGAACATATATGGTCCATTCAACTCAAAGCATTTGTGCCCTCGGGTATCTCTTGCTTGAGCTTCTTTTAGTAGAAGTTTACAACTACCTACTAAAAAAGAGTTTATTCCATCAAATTCTTTTGTGTACATTCTTGATTTATTTCTACACCCCATTTTTCAGGGAAGCTAAAGAGAATTCTAGTTCTTGATGCATTATACTTCTGTTTAATGCGGATATTGCCAACCTGTAGGGTAGGCACTTTCTCTCGCAAATATTTGTCGGTCTCGCAAAAACAATTTTGCAGGTCCAGTAGTGTTGGCTCATGACCTGGAAGAGGACGAAAATCTGTATACCCATATCTTGCTCTTAGTACATCTATGTTGTCGTGTACATAATGGATCGCATCTTCAAAACTATCCCCATACGAGACAAAACACTTTTTTATCCCTCTTATAGCACCTATACCAGCCTTTACAAAAGAATTCTCACTATAGTTTAAATATGGAGAATAATTGAAATCAATAGCAAATTGATATGCTAAAAAATCACCTAAAAATGAACACTTGCGCAAAGTCCGATATACACCCTCTAAAGAATTTACATTAAGAATACTTTCAACAACCCCATTACCTAAAAACTCCTCTTTAACCATTGACAACCACTTTTCATGCTTGGATGGCAAGTAATTATATTTTTTATGAGTGCCAGTCATCATGTAAGCATTATTGAAAATAGGAAAACACCTTCTTCGTTCTGAAAGAAGGTTGCTTATTTCTGTTACGTCAAAATGATTTATTCTTATTTTTCCATACACTTGTTCTACATATTCCCACGTTTCGATTTTGTTAAAGATCTTGTATACTAAAATGCGTAACAACATATCCTGTGGGGTATAGTCTTCTATATCTTTACTTATTACATCACGAATAAGATATTGACTGACTCTATCACAAGCTCTATACACATTGGTAAATCTATACTTTTTGAGGATGGGGTCTTCTGTCAATGGTTCATGTCCCTCATATTTTCGCCAAAAAATACTCATGCGTTCCTGCATGAAATAAAAATAATATCGAAGAATATCATCATTGGGTATTATTTGTTTATGATTGACCATCATACCTTGTAAAGTTTTTAAATAAATTAGGGGTGTCGATTAGTCCCATTTCATAATTATTATGCAGGTATGACCATAGTGCTATACATTGCATTTCATCTGGACAGTGATGCCCAATCCCTCTATGGATACACTTCTCATACTCTTCAGGCACATTAAACATTGATTTTCCAAAGTAAAAAAACTCTTCCGCTATCAATACATTATCAGTCATTCCAGTATCCCTTCTTAAATTATACATATTGGTAGAACCGTCTTCATTTGAATGATGAGAGTCTTCCTGCATCCATATTTCATCTTCGTGATGGTAAATATTATCACCGTACAACTTTTTATAGCTTCCATTCATTATAGATTTCTTGCAGGCATAGTTTGGATCCTGCCAATATTCATCAAAAGTGATAATTTTTGAAGTTTTTGCCATATATATGAGTTTATTACCTGATGCTTTATCTGAATTACCTATTATGTAATCTCCGACCCGTACATACTTGCGAATTTTAGGTTTGCATGTAGCTAGTGTCAAAAATCCATAGAAAGGATTGGGTGCAAACCCAAAATCTCGTTTGACTATGTAACTAAAACCTCGTGCCATATTTTGCAAATATGAGTTTTGTGTATTTTTTTAATTTTCACTCATACTCAAACAGTTTTTCCTTCAATATATGACTGTGTAATCTTTCCCCACAAAGCAACTATATATCCTGTTTTTTCAGTATAAAGTATAGACTTCCCAAATAAATAAATCAAAAGTTGAATATTTAACACGTACTTCGACCCATAGAAATAAAAGGGCGGACAGATCCATCTGCCTTTTCAAAATACGATTCTCCACTAATTGCAGAAGAGATTTTATCTTTTCGCCATCCAACAATAGCATCTGCAAACTCTTCTAGGGCATCAGGAACATCTGCATCAGTTGCACCATGGCAATATACACCAATAATGCGTTTACCCATCTTTCCTGCCTGTCTTATTTCCCAATCAACCCATTCACTATTATGAGTGTTTTCTCCAATCAGACAAATAAAAGTACCAGCCCAAGAAATAAGAGGTTTAAGCAGAGATTTAATATAGTCTGGATTTTTTGCTCGATTGAATTTTTCTGATGTAACAGAGCTGTTTTTCATTTCATAATGTTCTCCCATTAGGCTTTTTAGGGCCTTAATCTGTCGTTCATCTTCATGATAATGACTCACGAAGATATTTATTCTATCTAGTTTTTTTGCCATACTCATTATCCTATTTAATAGATTTAACTATTTCAAATTCATCTTTTCTATCTCTAAGTTCAATTGTTTTATCTATATATGTTGAAGGATTCCTTACGAAATCTTTCCATTTTACAGATTGGATATAGGAACAATCTCCAGAATAAACCCAACTTCCCTCACAAATTCTTCTATTAGGCTTTTTTACATTAAACATATTTTCTCTTAATATCTGAAATAGAAATGGGGTATTTAAACTTCTGCAATTGCAAATAGTATCTTGCGTTATATAATATTCATAACTGCCATTCTCATCTGGTAAGACGACTGCTATTACACCGTTGGTTTTACTTCTACCATAATCTCTAGTTTGCTCTTTTAGTGAGTAAGAAATTTCCCATGGTATCCATTGGTCTCTTTCTGGTTTGCTTTCTTTCATACCTTTTGATACTAACACTATGGTTACACTACTATCAAAAATTTTATCGGCTAATTTAGACCCAATTGTACTATCTTGAAAATCGGCTAAGCTCTCTCCATCATCTTCTCCTTTATAGATATGATTTTCCTTTTCAAGAATTCCTGTTAGTTTATCTACATAATGGCGTGCTGTTGTTGTTTCTCCCCAAGGGGTATCACTTAATCTACAAACTTTTTTATCTGAATATTTATAGGATACAAAAACTTTTCTTTTCATGACTATTTATACAGTTTTCTTACTTCGATAGCTTTTTCTACTAGATTAGTGATATTGTTTTTAATATCATTGTATGCATATTTACTTGAGCTGTATTCCGTTTCAAAAGTAGGCATGTAACTTGGTAAAGGGTTTTTACCTTTAAGAGATTGCTCTCCATAAGAATTTTCGAGTCTATCAATATAAATTCCACAAACAGCTTTCCCTAATTCCCAAGCTCGCTCAATTTCATACTTTACCCACTTTCTTTCGCTTGTTTTCTCTCCTATTAAAACGATTAAACAAGACTTGTCTTTTAGATTGTCATCGATCCATCTTTTGATAGAGGATTCACTTTGTTTGATTTCCTCCCATTTGTTTCCACTAACGGGTTGATTCCCTTCTACCACTCCCATATTACGAACTTGTCCAGCTCGCCAGTTATCATTATCAAAATGGAAACTATAAAAAACTTTTCTACTCATAATAAATTATATTTCATTAATTAAATACTTCTGAAATAGGGACATATAGGCGTAGTCTTTTACTAATCGCTCATTCTTGTCTGTAAATCGCTCATCATATATTTTTTTTGCAGCGGCACCTGTGCTTGCTATGGGTAAAGCCAACGCTTTTGGATGCTTTTCTATAAACATATCATATTCCTCTTCTACACCTTCCATTCCTCCAATGAAAATTCCAGCAGAAAATTCAGATTCATCAAGCATTTTATGCCTCATATATAATAGAGATTTTTCTCTGTCATTATCAACGACATCAGTAAATACTATATTTTTAAATTTATTATTGTCTTCTGGGAAGTATTTTTCAAAAAATCTTGATTGATATAAGGTTATATGCTCTTGAATATTCAAATTCAGCCTCTCCATTACATAATATATTAGTGGGGTAATAGAAGGATGACCTCCCCAAATTAACCTATGATGGGGGAGTACTACTGTCGTTAATGCTATTACAGCATCTCGTATTGCTATAATATCTGCCGTGCCTATATATTTCTCACCTCTTTCTGGCAAAGGAATACTCGCCGAAAGGAAAATATTTTTCTTTTTTTCTGTTGTAGCCATTTTTCAAAATCTTGTTTTTTTAGTGTATGTATGTCTTTTTTGAAGTTGTCATTTAGCCAATCTAAATGCTTTAACCATTTATCTCTAATTCTTAAATCATCGTAAATCAATCTAATACAAGTGTTATTAGGGGCTTTTTCAAACTCATGTCGAATTTCTGCTGATTGACAATCAGTAGATTGTGGTATTCCAATAGTAGGTATATAGATTATCTTTTTGCCTGATAGTTCTTCTGTCAAAAATCTTTCAGGTTGAACTGTAATGCTTCTACCACATTGCTTGGCTATACTCATAAATTCTGTTATTAAATTATCTTGTCTTGAAGCCAAATTTCTAGCCCGAACAGATTCAACCTGTTGTACAATTTCATCAATTTTATCATCATTCAGTTTTGACTTATCCTTATTATCATAAATCCCATCCACAAAATCAGAACTTTCCAGCTTTAATGGAAAACTCAGATGAGAAATAGATTCAATATTATGATTAGGCCAAACTAATTGAACAATTCCAATTTGTTTTGAACCTGCTTCTGCAAGTTCTTCCTTACACCAATAACTCTCTAGAAACCCTGGAGTATTTAGTAATAATATGACATCGCAGTCTGTCATTCTATGCCACAATTCTTCTTGAAAAGGTTCACCTTTTTCGATAGAATGTGTATCTAAAAAGACATCGAAGTGATGGGATTCTAGAGCTTCATACATTTGTATAGCTACAGAAGTTGATTCTGATCTTTTATAACTGATGAATACTTTTCTTGTGTTTCTCAAGAGTTCGAATGCTTGCAACACAACGTTTGCAATCCGATATTTTTGCTTGTCATCATATTGAATTCCATTTTGACTTTCAAGAATCTTTGGTATTTCGTCAGAGAAATTGTTGTAATAAACTGGAAGTATCATTGCCCCATCATTAATTAACTTTTCGACAATAGGCAAATCCTTAAAATTTCCTTTTTTGTCTCCAAAGTATATAGAGAATGTAGGTTGATTACCCACATACTTTTCTTCTAAATTATCTCGGTCGATTATATTTAGAATACTTTCAGGTAATTTTAAATTGGTAATTTCAAAGATAATTTGATCCTTAATGCTTTTGACAATAGGATCTTCTATTGAACCTAATAAGATTAATTGATACTTGTATTTCATGCTACTTTTTCATTTTGATTAGTACTTCTACTTCCACTCCCAGTATCTCTGCAATCTGGAAGAGGGTTTCAAGGCTTGGTTGACGGCGGTTGCAGACGTAGGAATTGACAATGCTGAAGCTTTTGCCGAGTTTTTCGGCAAGCCAGGTTTGCTTGATGCCTTTCTCCTCAAGCACTTCTTTGATTCGATTCATGGGTTTATCCATCGCGTTCAATGTTCTTTTGATAACGCAAAGATATGAAATGAAATAGCATAGAAAAAGAGAATGAGGTTTATTTTCCATTCCCTTAAATCGTCTTAATTGGTGCAGGAAAGAAGCTTTATTTCCGTTGTTTTATGGACTCTACCTGTTTCTGAAGTTCGTTTGCTTGGGATGTATTCAGGCGGGCTCGTTCTGTCTTTTCCGCTTGCTCTTTAACTAATCGTTCGTAAGTTTTCACTTGTTCTCGGATAAGTGCAATCTGCTTTTCGTCTCTCTGATAAGTAAAAACCGTTTCCAAGTCCATTAGTTTTTCCTGATTGGCTTCTCCATACATTTTGATGTGGCGATATTTCAAATCATTATCCGATAGTTGACTATTTTGTCGCATTTGCCAGAAGTTTCCAACCAGAGAAAACGAAAGAACAAGTCCCATACAGCAAAGAGTGATAACTGTTTTGCTGTTCTTAAAGTCAAGACTAAAAACATGTTCTTTACGGATGACAGTGCGATTCTCTTTGCCCATCTCATCAATTTTTGCCTCAATGGCTTGTAGAGTCTCTCTTTTCTCTGCATTCCATCCATCCAGCTTCTCAAAGACTGTTTCCAGTCCTGCCACTACGCTCTTGGTAAGTATTTCTTCCAAGACTCTGATTTGTTCGGGAGAAAACACCTCTTGCTTTGAAAGTGTATTCATCTTCCCAAAAAGTTCCTCGATTTTACTCAAATCGATTGTTTGTTGTTCAGATCTTCCTTTTAATGAGGTAGTCATTTCAGTAAGACTTTGCTTCAATTCCTCAAATAGACCATATACGGTCGAGGTATCCATTCTATCTGTATTCATATACTTTTTCTTTTGTGATTAAACATTAGTGCAGTACCCTGCGTATTCTGATTTTGCTTTTAGCCGCCAACTTTCGGGCTTTCAGAGCCTGAATGTATTCGGCAAGCGTTGCATCATAATGAGGACTATTAAAGAGAGAGAAAATGTTGAGTTGCCCGATAAGAGAATCAAGAGCATCCATCACACCTCCAGTTTCCGATGTTTTGAATTCTTGTTTTTCTGCCACTTGCAGTGCTTGATAGGCATTATCTTTAATCTGCCTGTCAATCTTTGAGAAGCTACATTCTCTATCTACATGGGAACCCGAAATCCGATTACCGTCTTTCTCAAAAATGATGCCTTGAATCTTATCTGTATTGCCATTCATTTTAAATTCCAAGCCGATACCTGATTGCTTTAGGGTCGCTTGCAACTGTCCCCATGTCAAACTTTGAGGTATAGCCTTTTTGAGAGCGTCGTAAATCTCATATTTGGTTTTGTCGTTCCCTTTCAGCCGTTCACGCTTGACATTCTCTTTTCCAGAAGCAATATATAATCCGTATTTCTTGGTCAGTTCCATGCAGACCTTTGTGCTACGTAGTTTTTCATTTTGATCCGAAATTCTTCGACCATCATTATCAATACGATTGATTACCATGTGTATGTGTGGATGGTCTGTATCGTGATGGCGAGCAATAAGATACTGTGTATTGGAGTAGCCCATTTTCTGTAAATATTCCTGTGCCACCTTGACCATAAAAGCATCCGTTAAACGCCCTTTATCTTGAGCTGAGAAATCTAAAGAGATATGGGCCACAGGTTTCGTAACCTTGGGGTTGAGTTTGCTTTGAGTAACAAAGCTTCGGATTATAGCTTCTCTATCTTTCAGACGAATACCTTCTGCCTGCAAGAGCTGAGCACGCTCTTTCTCCAAAACATAGTTTATCACCCCTCGAAATCCTCTCCCCTGAACAATCTTAGCAATCATCTTCGATTCGTTTTATGATATTGTCCAATCTCTCAGTCATCGCAAGGTTGTCTTGATAGACTCGTGTGTACCCCATAGCGTTGGCTTTGTGGGCAATCTGATTGACATTATTGGCCATACCACTTAGCTGGCGAAGGTGATTCATCAATTCGGGAGATAGCCTCTGCCTGACGATACTCGCAGCGATACAACGACGGATGTATTCACTTCGGGTAATCCCAGCAAGACGTGCTTTAGCTTTCAGAGAGTAGAACTCCTCGGTTGCCATTTTCAGTGTAACCTTATATTTCTTCTTTTCTACTGGTCGTTTGGGTGGACGACCATTCGTATTACGATTTTCTATTGTTTTCATTGCTGTATTTGTTTTTTGATTTATGAATAGACCAACGGGATGAGTCAACCCTCGAAGAGCAAGGTTTTGGTCTGACCAAAACACAAACTTGCTCCCCTAATAATCAAAGGGCTTGACTCCAGACCCATTCATCGTTTGAGTCCCCGACTTCTCATTCTCGGAGGAGAAATAAGTCCTTGATTTTTTCGGCAGAGAAAATCATTCAAGTCCTTATGTCCCTCATAAAGGATGGAGCAATCATTAACGCGAAGATTCATTCTCCAAAGCACTTCAAGCGTTTTCTTTCCTGCTGCATCGTTATCGAGATAAGCGTTAACAATGGCATATTTCGAGAGTAAGGAATAAGCCTTTTGGAAATTGTTTACAGAGTTCAGTACAACCGCAGACTCAGTATTTCTGTCAGGATAAAGAGTGCAAAAACTCAAGTAATCTATAAAACCTTCAAAGAGATTTACAGTGTCCGTATTTCGATCAAAGGAGGAGATACTGGAAGGAGGTAAACAGCCTTTGAAATAAAGATTACGAATGGCATAACCTCCCAAGTCGTTAGGCATTCCGATAGCGTAATAAGTACGTCCTTTTACTTGATAGTGAACCTCACGGCAATATTGTTTCGCCACAGAACAATCAATCTTACGATCTTGCAGATATCTCAGCAAATTAGGATGATGCAAAGAGACGGCTTCGATTATTTTCATCTCTTCGCACCTCTCTACCTGTCGATCAAAGTCGTTCTGCGTAAGAGGGCTAATCTCTACACGGTCTTCTAAAAGTCCAATTGCTTGAGACAGTGTGCAGCCATGCAGTTTCATTACCAAATCAATTATGCTACCACCCTCTCCACAACCGAAGTCATACCAGAGGTTTGCTCTGTAATCAACCTTGAAACTTGGAGTGCTTTCTTCCCGAAAAGGACTTCTATACATTCCATAAGTCGTATACTCCTTCACGGGGTAATGGCCTTTATTTGCCAAATAATCCTTCAGAGATAAGGATTTTATATGTTCAATATTCATCATGTTTTTCTAAGTTTTTGAGATTCTCCTTACTACATGAATATGGATGGATAACTCATTCACAGTGAAAAGAAAAAGAGTCGTAACCTGTTTTCTCGTAGTAGTATCATCGGTGCGAGTAGTAACTCTGTTGTAAGACAGATTATAAAACCATACTACACGCTCAATCTTTTTTCTTTCACTGGATTAGCATCTCTTGTAGTAAGTAGTAACTGTAATTTATCAATAGGTCAAAAGGAACTCACGAACGGATTCGGAAAGACTTTTCTGATATGATAGACATACATAGGGTTACCTCCTATCCGTCGGGACTTTCGTTCAAATCCTGCTTTGCGCAGAGCTTCTCCCATTCGTTTTTCAGAGAGGTTCAGCGTAGTGTATCCACGCAAATAATTCAGGACTTCCGAAGTAGTCATATAAGATTCTTCCGTAGGACTTGGTTTCTCAAAGCCTTTGAGTAACATTTCGTATTCGACTGTCTGCACATGAAAGCCTTCGCTCTCTCGGTGCAATTCTGCAATCTCAGCATCATCAAACCAGTACCGATATCCACTTTTCCAATACCACCAAGCCTCCGAATAAACCTTATTGATATCAACCTGTTTAGCAGCTTCTATGTCAATAGCTTCTACCTCAAAAGGAAGAAATCGGCGGCTACCCGTCGGATCTGTAAGGAAGTCATTGCCATTTACCGAAGCCATAAAACTGGCTAAGTGAGGATACTCTTCGATGTACGTATCATATGGTCTGCGATACTTAACCCGTGGAGTTGTGATGAGATTCTTCAACTCATTTTCGTCTCTTTTGTTGAGGGCTTTGAGTTGGTCGTCGATATTGATAAACAGGTATTCGGCTATAAGGGTCTGCGTATCCTTGTTTTGAGGATCAATAGTACCTGTAAACAAAGGTCTATAGGTCAAATTGCAGGCTATTATTTTCATGTTGTGGTTCTATGGGTCAA
>ENA-OWND01000987-OWND01000987.1-metagenome-genome-assembly--contig:-NODE-987-length-18249-cov-5.164835_pt1 | contig 18249 bp, 13 predicted proteins | sample MGYA00245342_ERZ651119 | MGnify/ENA primary metagenome ERZ651119 (study PRJEB26857, sample SAMEA4031756) | metagenome | biome: human; feature: oral; material: saliva | place: Philippines | collected 2014...
ACGGCCTCCCAGCAGGCCTTCTTCTTGCACCATTGGGTAACATTCGCCAATCCTCTTTCCCGCGATGTGATCTTAAGATGCACCAACTCTGCTAAAGATATCAGTGTCCTCCCCACCGGAGCAGGAACCTGCTGGCGATTCCAAATAAGGGACAGATTCAAGTCCGCGCCAGAGAATTGTCTCTGCAGCAGAAAACGAAACAGGGCAGCGGTGTAGTACACAATGTTCGCACGGTAGCCGCCCTGATACCATGCCTGCTTTGAAACAGAACTCTCAAGAAACTGAAACAGCAGAAGGAGCGCCGCCGTATTTTGAAAATACCGCTCATTGAACTGCGCATCATTTATTGTCCACTGCTCATCAATATATTCCGCAAAAGAGATGAAATTCGTCTGTGCTCCCTTGCTGACAATATCCGGATGTCCGCTCCAGGTATTTTGAACTTTTGCAAGATCTGTCTTCTTAATCAGCTGTTTTTTGGGATGCTGCAGCAGGAATTTATTTTTCTGTGCCTGAGTAAGCTTCATCTGCTCCTGCAGATACTGTCCTCTGGCCCTTTCATAAAACCACTTCGTCTCATACTGCGCACCGCCGACAGCGGGTGCAAGAAGACGGCGAGAAATCGCCTCCATTCTCCTATGAAACGGATGGGAGGCAAAAAAGTCCGCATCGCTGACTTTATTTTGACTATTGGAGGTTCTGGAGATACTGCGGATCAAATCATCTGTCTCTTCCTGTGTTGACCCGCCGACCTCTGTCAATTTGATCTGAACATAGAGCTTATCCAAGGGAGCCTTATCCTTAAGCCGTGCATTAAAGACAGACGCTGTCGTCTGTCCGCCGTTGATGATTTGAAAATCCTTGACCGCAGTAATAAGGCGCCCGCACTCCGTGTCCTCGACAGTAACCTCCATGGCCGTTGCAGAAATGCCGTTGTTGAATGCAAAAAACATCTGCGGGCTATTGAGAATAGTGCCTCGTATTTTTTTGTTGACTGCAACCTTAGTGGAGAGGAAGGAGCGTACATTCCCCTCAAGCAAACGTGCGCCGTATTTGTCATAGATGTCTGCAAGCACGCTGCCGGAGATCACGCCCAAATAACTGCGATACTGATCCGTCGCAGCAGAGCTCGCCTCCAGGCACGGAATGCCGTCAACACCATACTCCCTAAAGTCAATCTCAATGACTTGGCGCCCCTGATCAGAGCAGCATACCCTATACAGGCGATCAATGTCCCAAATCTGTCCCTCCGTCGGGATCCCGTCGTAAGGTTCAGTCTCGATGTTTTTAAGCGCACTGCTCATGTCTGCATCGGTAAAGATGAAGAATCGATATTTTCGGATGTTCTTTTCATTCATTCGCAGAAAATCAATCAAATCGGAGCACGGTGTGCTCATCTCGATCTCTTTATACAGATTCGTCTGAAATGCAGCCTTTAAAAAAAAGGCGAGCTGTCCAAAATCATGCGATGCAGCTGCAGGCTTCAATCTCCGCTCAGTATCATTGCCGTTATAATCCACAAAGACCAGATTCATGGTCTGATCAAGTTCATTATACACATAGCCGTCAACTCTGCATTTATTGCGCCCATATTTTCCCGTATAAAAGGAGGACGTAAAATCCGGCAAAACCTCCGCATCAATAAGATACTGCGCCATATGATCTGCAAACGCCGCACTGGATCCTTCCCCAATGGCTGCGGCTGAGGCTTTTACTTCAGACAAAAAATCTTTTTTAAAGTCGAGCACATCCATGAAATCCCCTCCTTATTTTTTCCAAGGCGCCAGGCTTGGAAGATCCAGCTGATAGGAGATATTGACCACTTCTCTTGGCAGTCCGGTTCTTCTCATACGCGGAAAGTTCTCTGTGACGGCATAGTGCTGCTGTGCTGATACAAAAAAATGCTGCTGATCATATTCCTCTCTGTGAACATATCCGGCCGCAGCAAGCTTTAAGAAAAGAGTTTCTGCAGCGCCGGGAATACTCACCGCCATCTTTTCCAACGCAGAAACCGTCTGATAAAGCGTAGCCGCATTGTTGTGCTGAGGGACACAGGCATCGATGCGAAAAATAACCAGCTCTCCCGCCATAGGATGATCGAGTTGTTCAACGGAGGAAATGCTGACCCCTTGCGCTGCGGCGCCGACAGCCTTCACCTCATGCCATCCGTCGTCGTAGAAAAAATCTTGGTCAGCGCCGTCTGGCCCCGCCCATCCAGCAACTGCTTCCAGCATAGGACGCCCGTCCTCAGTTACTTCTTTCAAAAACAGCAGCTCTCCGAGGAGGCCCTTTTGCGCATGAATGCCCAAGAGTTCGCTCTGTCTGCGCTCGAAAAGCCTGACCCACCCAGCGTATCTGCGCAGGACACGCTGCACAGCGTCTGCGGGCGATGCAGCATCACTGGAAAAGGCAATCATGTCCCCCGCCATTGTGATAAAGACATCCTCCTCGGCACGATTCAGCAAAGTGAAGGACAGCGCATACCGCCCGTCCCTTCGCTGCCTGCAGGCGGCCTCAATCGCACGGGAGGAAGGGAGCTCGCCTGCGGCGATATCGCTGACAGCAACGAGAGATTTCCGATTTTCTCCCGCATAGCGAACATGCCACTCAAGAGGATGCGGAAGCGGGATCAGCAGAGCGCCGCCGTCATGGCAGTCGATGCGGTCCCAGCTCCCTCTCAGTTCTGCATCATAGCTCCCCATCAGTCCCATTCCTCCTCGTCGGACTCATCCGGTATGTCTGCCAAATTACGCATCTCCACAAGATTCACTTTATAATTCGCCGTTGTCGTTTCATACTCTGCTCTCGGGAATCCGACGCCCAGAGCAAACAAGAACGCCGGAAGATCCGGATGCGGCGTTCCCTCATACTCTGCCTGCAGAACATGCAGCATCAGGATCGGAGGACGATCTTCGATCAGATATGCCCGATCGGGCACTTGTTTTTTTCGGTTCTCTTTTCGAAATTCATTTTGTACCGCAGCAATCTGTGCTTTGCTCAGACCAATGCGTGTCAATCCGCCTCGGCCGACACGGACTTTGGTGCCGCTGACACTCAGCATCCGCTGATCGGCAAGAATTTTTCGCTTTTCTGTACAATCCATGGGAAGAATCTCGCTGCCGCATGCCAATCCGCCGGGATATGCCGCGCCATCACCGCGGTTGACCAGGACGACATCCCAGCCGACCTTCCATTCCTTCGCCGCAACAACCTCAGACAGTGCAGGGCCATTATACGAAAGATGCCTTGGATGCGTATCAAAATTACCCAGCAACTGAGCAATTGCATCACCCGGAACATGCTGCCAGAAGAGATATCCCTGTGCTCGTTCCTCTCCCTCCACACGCTCTCCATTCTTTGCCAGATCCCGGACAAAGGCTTTAAATACGCGCTCATTCTCCTCGAGTATCTCAGGAGACGCCTTCAGCCTCGGCGTTTCCAGGATTTGTCCGGATACAGTGATGGGGCAGACGATATCCCCGGCCGTGCGCATTTTATTTCGTGCGGTGACAATGAGTGCCCCCGGATCCTGCCGCACCCTGAGCCCAAAATCACGCGGTGTCTGATGCGCATTGCGCATCTTTGCGATTTCCTCTTTCAACTCCGCTGACGCCCGCGTGATCTGGCCGTACCAATCAATCATTTCCTCTGTCAGCCAGACCTTCACCAGATCATCATAGTGCGGACGATAACCGAACCAGCGCCCCATCTGCAGCAGGGTATCATACATCCTCGTATTTCTGTGGAAGTATGTGACGCACAGTCCCTCTAAGGTCACCCCTCTGGACAGGCTGTTGCCGCCGACGGCAATCACGCGCAGGCCGTCTTTCTTGTGGTTGAAGTAATCGAGACTGGCCGCGCCTGTATTCATATTCACCTCCCGCACATCAATCGGTGCAATGGCTTTGTATAGATAAGACTTCAGCAGCTTCTCCCACGAGATGCCGGCAGCATCCGACAACTTGTATTTATCCCACACCAGGTGAAGCTCGTGTATGGATGCAATCTCCTCCGCTTTATCAACATGCAGTTTTGCATAATTTCGAAGATCAGAGTTCACTTGACTGAGCCACATGGTCAAGAGATCAGCGATCTGCGCCTGAACAGAGCGGAATCGGCTCAGATGAACCATCATGGAACGGTGTTCGCCCCGATCGCCCCGCATATCACGGACGGCATTGACCAGCAAGAAGTAATTGCATGCCTCATAAAGGTCGGCCGGGAGCTTTGAAACAACAAATCCGCTCTTGTGCTGGGGCGGAAGGCATAGTTCCAGCTCTTCACGATCGATGCGCTCAATCATATGGCTGCGGGCCGTACTTCCCTGTGCGCCGCGTGCCTTCTCGCCTTCACGATCGATGCGCTCAATCATATGGCTGCAGGAACGTTCATCATCATCGCCGAACATTCTGTCCGCACCTATGTAATGCGATGGTGCAGACAGGGCATAAATAAAATCTGAGGGGAAAAGATCCTCATCGATCTCGGGATCAATGAAAATATTAGCAAAGGGGGTCGCTGTAATCCCCAGATATGTTGTCTTGCTGAACAGCCCAAGCAGCTGACGAATGCAGTTGTTGATTGCCGTTGGATCATCATCCGAGTCTTTGGTATTGACCGAGGCATTATCCGCCTCATCGTCAATAAGCAGGAGCGGCAGGTCTATCTTCCCTCCATCATTCACGGTATTGTTTGCATCCAGCCAGCTGATCAAGTTGTCCAAAATCCGCTTATTCTTTTTCACAACAAGCAAAACTGGGCCGTTTACGCTTTCAATAATGCTGAGACTACAGCCGTGACGCGCGCCGCTGTCAAAATCCTTAGTCACCGAAGTAAAGGAAGCCACGCCCTTTTTTGCGCCGCTGGCACGGCTCCGGCCAACACCGACCGCTGTATTTTTAGCGGTCGGATCCATAAAGCAGTCACTTCTGCGGCCGGAGAACTCCGCATCCAAACGCTCCTGTGTCTGCTTTCTGAGATTTTCCTGCATGCCTGCTAAAACAATGATGACGCGGTATCCAACATCAGCCGCCTTGTTGCATATCGCCGTATAATTGGCCGTTTTCCCGGACTGCACATCCCCGAGCACAAGTCCGCGAACGGAAAAATACGGTTCCTCAGGATCACCGCATAAGTCCAGGATCTCATCAGATATTTTCCCGAGGTTTGCCGTCACACGCGGATTCCATTTCTTCTCTTCCTCAAGATATTTTTTGTATCGCTCCCAAAAAAAGAAATCTGTCTCTGCACGTCTGGCAGGAAGCCATGACTGATGTCCATTGGTCCTGTCATTGATAAATTCGCCTACATCCATTTCAACGACAATTTGGGATCGAAGCCGTGCCAGAATCTCCTGAAATTCTTGATCATCTACTGGCGGCAGAAAAGATCCCATTCTCGTACGAAATTCTGCTGCTGCTGCCATAAACTCCTCCTCTGTCGGAGGTTTTTCCTGATAGATGGAGTTAATACATATAGATATGTTGCGTTCAAACAGCTCAACATTTTCCCTGCTCATCTCCTAAAATCTCCTCTCTGATCTCATGGCAGACATCTGGATATAAAAAAAAGGGCTCTATTCCCGCCATTATTTCCAACTGAGACAGCTTCCCCTCTTTTTCTTCGCTCATCTCAAGCAGTGCCCTCAGGGTATCACCCACTGCCGCAGAATCCTGCTCCTGATCATTGTCCACCTTTTCATCGTTGGTCAGATCCACATACAACTGATTCAGCGGAATAGACTTCTCAATTTGCAGAAGCAGGGCGAGAAGCGGTTTTTTCAGACTTTCATGACAGTCAGTCAGCTGCTGAACCAGCGGGTGCTCTCGATTGATCTCATAGTATACACCGCCGCTTGGCGTTTTCAGCCGATTCCACACATGTACGGTTGTGTCAGAGATTTCTCTTTTTCCGCGGAATGTCCATGTACGTTTACTTTTTTCAGCAATTCGCTCAATAATGCTGCGCAGATTCTCCCGTACCTCTGCAGGAGGAAGCGCCGAGGACTTCTTAATGTCGAGTGCCCACAAATCATCGAGAGCGTTGCTTAGATCAACTTGGATGCGCGCCAGCTTTGACATGTCGCCCTGACGCATCATGCGGAACCACGTCCCCCAAACCAGCAGGCGCTTATTTCGGTATATATAAAAGCCCTGATGCCTGCGCAGGCCTTCTTTTCCGCCGAGAAGGCCGATTTCATCTGAAGTCATACGGGAAATGTGCGGCAGTATGTAGGGACGAACAAGAACTTTTTCCCCGCGGACAACGATGGCCTCATCATCCATCGGACGTGTGCTTTTTTCTTTTAGAAAAGGATCTGCCGGCAAAATACGTTCTCCGTTTATTTCAATCCGAAGCTTTTTGATTCCTGCTTCTCCGCTCAAATATCTGTGATATACCAATGCAAGATGATCTCGGACAACATCCATTTTTCTGCCAAATGTTTGCTCGAACTGAACTTCTCCTGCCTGCAGGCGATCCAGATGCTGCCAGACAACCAGTGTCCCCGAAGAGTTCTCCTGCAAACGCTGAATCTCAGGAACTTCTTCGATATCATCCTGATCCAGGAGGAGCAATGACCAGTCACGAGCATCTGCAACATGATCCAAATCCCAACGGCGGCCTGTCAGGACACTGCCCTGTTTAGAAATCACGGAAAGACACCGGCACTGCGACAATGATGCCGTTTTCAGTCCCAGACCGAATCTTCCAAGGTCAACGGTGTTTCGTCTATCAACGGGATTCTTGCTGCCGTACTGCATAGCAGTATCAAGCTCCTCCTCATTCATCCCCACGCCATTGTCCAAGAAAGCAATATATGGCTCTCCCACGGGGAAGAAAAAAACCTCCGCCCGCGATGCCGATGCAGCGATGCTGTTGTCAATAATATCTGCGGCGGCTGTCTCTAAAGAATACCCAACTGCTCGTGTTGACTCCATCAAGATGGGGGCATACGGCGGCAACTTTTTTTCTCTCATTTATGCACCTCTGCCGACGCTCACAACAAAATATCATCATACCTATTATTCTATACTTTTTTAATAAATTTAGTCAATTCCTTAGTTTTAGGCCAACGGCAGAATCCTTGTCAAAATCCCATGCCAAAAGCACCTCAATGATGCACCGTCTCTCTGTAAGGGTATCGATTGCCGATCTGCCGGACGACAAGAAAAAGCCGACAGCGCATGGTCTTCGCTGTCAGCCTTCGTAGTCGCTGCACCGCGCATCATACGGCTTTTCGCGCGCCGTGACGGTGCGTCAGTACCCGCGCTCCCGATAGTACTGTGCCTTGCCGCGGAGGATATCGCCGCCGCGCGTGCCGTCCTCCGCCCACGGGGCGAAGGCGGGGCTCTCCGCTGTCCCGAGGTACTCGAGGTCCCAGCGTTCACATGTCGTGCGCGGCCCGTAGGGCGCGTGGGCACAGACGCCGTCCGCGTTGTCCGCCGCCTCGCCGTGGGTCATGATGCGCTCGATGTCGATCGTAAGCCAGAGCCCGTCGGCGAGTGCCGCGGCCGCCATCGCCAGTCCCTCGATCTGCGCGGCGGTCGGCGGCTCCGCACCGAGATCCTCCGTCGTCGCTCCGATGCAGCCGAGGAGGGCGATGCTGACGCTCCCGCTGTTGCGCCGATAGGTCGCGGCGCGCAGCGCATCGAGTGCGCCGTCACCGATCACATAGATCGCGCCGTCCGCGTCGATCTGGACGTGGTAGTCCGCGAAGAACTGCCCGTAGTGCCCCGCCGTCCAGTGCAGGTAGAGCTTCGTCTCGCGTGCGCAGCGCGCGGCGGCATAGGCGAGCGGCAGACGGTACGCCGCCCCGAGGAGGCGCAGCTCCCGGCAGGTCACGCGCCGCATGGCCGACGCAGGAAGCACCGCACTCATCGCGTCCCCTCCTTTTCCCCGCGCATCATGACCGTGCGCCCGAGAAAGCCGATCAGCCCCGAGGCGATATTGCTCGTCAGCTCCGCGCTCCCATAGAACACCGAGAGAATCGCGACGACGACCAGCCCCGTCCCGACCATCCAGTCCACACGCGGCAAATTGTTTCGCATAAAAAATTCTCCTTTCCTGTCTCACATTTACCTCTATCGAGAGTAGTTGCTGTGAAACGAGAAAAGGAGAGTGTGATTATATTGATCGTTTTCGGATGGACAGAGGAGAGGGATTGCCCCTCTCAGTCCTCGTACCAGAATGGGCGCAGGAGGCGCACCGCACAGTTCTCGCCCTCGTCGGGGCCCTGCTCGCGGCGTCCTTTCTGCACACGCAGGAACTGGCTGCCGATCTGTATCTGGTAGTCGATGATCTCACCGAGATAGGACTTGCGCGTCACGATGCCGTGCAGTGCATCCGTCGCCTCCGTCGGGGCAAAATCGATCTCGGAGGGACGGCTGGCGAGAGAGATCGCAGGCACGCTGCGCAGCTCCTCCGGCGGCACAAAGGAAGCATCCAGCGGATGTCCTTCGAGGACAGGCCGCCCGTCCTGCCACGATGCCTTCAGGAAGTTCGAGAGGCCGATAAAGCTGAAAACAAATTTATTGACCGGATGGTTATAGACGTTGAGCGGCGTATCGATTTGCTGCATGACGCCATTCTTCATCACGAGGATGTAGTCCGAGAGCGCCATTGCCTCCGACTGATCATGTGTCACGTAGATGATGGAGAAGCCGTACTTCATCTGCAGCTCTTTGATCTCAAAGCGCATCTCCTCACGCAGATGCGGGTCGAGACTCGAGAGCGGCTCATCGAGCAGCATGACATCGGGATTGATCGCAAGGGCTCGGGCGAGTGCCACGCGCTGTTTGCCGCCGCCCGAGAGGAAGTCCGGGCTTCCTTCCGCTGCCGACAGGAGATTCGTCGCCTTCAGTGCCTCGGTGGTACGCTGACGTATCTCCGTCTCGGGGAGCTTGCGGATGCGCAGAGGAAACGCCACATTCTCATAGACCGACAGATGCGGCCAGACGGCAAATGCCTGAAACACCATGCCGAAGTTCCGCTTCTCGGGCGGCAGATAGTGGTTTTTCTTCGGTGAGGAGAGCAGCCGGTCGCCGACCCACACTTCCCCCTCGGAAAGGTCCTCGAATCCTGCCACCATGCGCAGCGTCGTTGTCTTTCCGCAGCCCGACGGACCGAGCATGGAGAAGCAGCTGCCCTTTTCGATCTCAAAATTGAGGTGATCGACGGCGGTGACGTCGCCGAATCGTTTGGTTACATCCACTAAACGCACATACGACATACCTTACACCCCCGCCTTTTTCGTGAAATGATTGATGATCGTCTGACCGATGATGATGATGATGAGCGCAATGCCCGCCAGTGCCGCCGACATGACCGTCTCACCGTCCTCGTTCAGCGTATAGATCGCGACACCGATGGTGCGCGTCGTCGGTGCATAGAGCATGATCGATACGGTCAGCTCACGCAGTGAGGGCAGGAAGATCAGGAAGAACGCGGCGAACATCCCCGGCCGCACAAGCGGCAGAACAACATCGCGCAGTGACTGCCACATCGTCGCCCCGCAGGCACGCGACGCCTCGACGAGCGAGTCATGCACCTGCTCCAGCGCGGCGGAGTTTGCCTTGAGAGAAAACGCCATATAGCGGGCGATGTAGGCGACCAGGATGATCCACACCGTATTGTAGAGGTTGATGCCGAACTGCCCGCTCCACGCGAGGATCACGCCGAGCGCAATAACCGATCCGGGAACGGAGAACGGCAGCATTCCGAGAAACTCGAGAATGCCCTTGCCGCGTACCTTCATCTTGACGATGACATAGGAGATCATGACGCCGGCAAACATGGTAATGACTGCCGCCGTGAAGCCGAGCGTCACACTGTTGAAGATCGCATCACGCGTGACCTTGTAGTCGAACAGGATGAATTTATAGTTATCCAGCGACAGATTGCTGAGTGCAAACGAAAGCCCATAGGTTTTAAGACTGCCGACCAGGAAAATGACGGCCGTCGGCAAGAGGATTGTAAAGGCGATATACGCGAGGCAGAAGATGAGGAGCGGATAGCGCAGACCGCGCAGTTTCAGCTCCATAGGGCGGAAGCTCTTGCCGCCGATGATCTGATAATGTCCCGAGCCGAGGATCTTGCGCTGCAGCCAGATGATGAACGCCGCCGTGACAACGAGCACCGTAGCGAGCACGGTTCCCGTACGGATCGCATCGAAACTGCCGCCGCTCTGATGGATGCGCTCATAGATCAGCGTCGGGATATTATAGATGCCGTTCTCGATGCCGAGGACGGCTACCGTGCCGAAATGCGCCATCGAATAGAGCATGATGAGAAGTGCCCCCGAGAGAATACTCGGCAGGACAAGCGGGATCGTGATCTTTCGCGTGATCGTAAAGAGCCCCGCGCCCGAGATGCGCGCCGACTCCTCGAGGGTCGGATCCATGCGCTCAAGGGCGCCGCACACCTGAATGAAGACGAACGGGAAAAGGTACATGATCTCCACGCCGCTGATCCCATAGTAGGTGTAGATGTTGAAGATGGGGCCCGAGAAGCCGAAATGATCGATAAAGAATTGATTGATAAAGCCGGCATTCGGCGAGAGCAGCATCTTCCATGCGAGTGCACCGATAAAGGACGGCAGCATAAAGGGAACGAGAAACATTCCTTTCATGAAGGTCTTATGCGGCAAATCCGTCCGTGTGACGAGCCACGCGAAGAATGTTCCGACGATCGTGCTGCCCACGGTGGTGCAGGAGGCGATGATGAGGGAGTTGAGCAGTGCCTGATACGTCTCAGGCTCCTTGAGGATATCCAACGCGCTCGAAAAGTTGAACGATCCGTCCACCCAGAATGCGTTGAAGAGAATCAGCAGAACCGGGAAGGCTACCACAATGACCAGAATGGCAATGGCAAGGAACAGGATCACCTGTGCCATACCAAAGCTCTGGGGACGACTCACAGCACTCATTTGCCCACCTCATCTTTCAGCTGATCCGCACCAAACCAGAGCAGGCTGAGGAATTTCACCCGACACGGATCTCCGGCACGAAACATCAAATCATCGCTGATGGCACGATGTGTCTCAATACTCGTGCGCAGATGCGTCCCATCGATCTCGATCAGATAGTCCATCGTCGCACCGAGGAAGTTCGCGCGGCGCACGATCCCGCTCAGTCCGTCTCCCGTACGAGAGAGCATGACATCCGACGGACGGAACCCTGCCGCCCAATGATCGGCATCCCCCTCCGGCAGCTCAGCATCGATGCGCTGCGTGCCGTCACCGACAAAGAGAAGGTCCTGCTCACGCCGTACTGGAAGGAAGTTCGCAATCCCCATGAAGTTAAACACAAAGGGATTCGCGGCCTGCTCAAAGATCTCCCACGGCGTACCGATCTGCTGAATGCCGCCGTGCTCATCCATGATCGCTACGCGGTCAGAAATCGCGAGCCCGATCTCCTGATCGTGCGTCACGTAGAGGACAGTGACATTCAGCTTTTGCTGCAATGCCTTGATCTCAAAGCGCATCTCCTCGCGCAGATTGGCATCCAGATTCGACAGCGGCTCATCGAGGAGCAGGAGCGAGGGCTTGCCGACAAGCGCACGCGCGAGCGCGACGCGCTGCTGCTGGCCGCCCGAGAGCTCCGATGGCAGGCGTTTTTCCAGCCCTTTCATCCCGACGATCTCCACCATCTCCATCACACGCGTACGGATCTCGTCCTTCGGACGCTTCGCGATCTTGAGCGGGTAGGCAACATTGTCAAAGACCGTCATGTGCGGCCATACCGCATAGTCCTGGAAGACGAGTCCGATGCCGCGACGCTCCGGTGGTATCTCCACCTGCTCTGCGGGGTCGGTAACGAGTGTATCGTCCAGATAGATCCTGCCCGCATCCGGGGACTCAAACCCTGCAATCAGGCGAAGCAGCACTGTTTTCCCGCAGCCCGAAGGCCCAAGCAGGGTAAAGCACTCTCCCTTGCGTATCGTCAGTGACAAATCGGCTAAGACATGGTGATCGCCATAGCTTTTGCTGACGCCCTCCACACGGATAATATCCATAAAGCCCTCCTCCACACGGCACAGGAGTACCGCGCACAATATGTTCGTGCATCCCCATATACTGAAAAGGGCGGCGGAATGAACTGTTTCATTCCACCGCCCTCACAGGAACGACCGATTTCGCAGCTACTTCTTACCGATAATCTCTGTGAACTTCTTGATCGTCTCCTCTTTCTGCGGGAGGATCTCCGTATAGTTCACCTTAATGGCGCGCTGGAGTGCCTCTGCCGGCTTCGGCAGACCGAACTTCTCCGGCATATCGACATCGTTGCGGACAGGAACGGTTCCCTCGTTGGCGATCATCTGCTGTGCCTCACTGCTCAGCAGATAGTCGACGAACTTCTTGGCCGCATCCATGTTGTTTGATTCCTTGAAGATCGCCACGGGGCTTGGTACGACGAGCAGCTCGGGCGGATAGGCGAGGGCGACATGTGCGCCCTTGTTGACCTTATTGTTCGTGATGTAGTCAACACCCAGGCACGCGGCGAGCTCGCCCGAGGAGGTATCATCAATGACCTGTCCCGCGCCCTTGCCGATACGGGTCTGGTTCGCGGCCAGTTTTTCAAAGAACTCCCAGCCAAACTGCTTCTGCAGGAGCGCGATACTCATATACGACGTTCCCGAAAGCGCGGGGTCGGCGATGCCGAACGCATTCGTAAACTCTGGCTTCGTCAGATCACTCCACTGCGTCGGGGCAGTCGAGATCTTGTCCTTGTTATAGGTGATGCCGAGCGTTCCGAGACGCGCCGCCGTGAACGTGCCGTCATAGTCATCGAACGGATTCACAAGCTCATCGAAGACAGTGGGCTTGTAGTTCTCCAGCACGCCGTCTGCCTTCATCTTATAGAAGTCAGGCACTTCACTCGTCCAGATCACGTCCGCGAGGATGTGGCCGCTCTGTTTCTCCGCCGCGATCTTTGCCATCAGCTTGCCCGCACCCGCCGACTGATAGTCGACCTCGATGTCGGGATACTTCTTCTTAAACCCTTCGACGATGCCGCCGATCAGCGACTCCTTCATCGACGTGTAGATGACCAGCTTGTTCTTTCCGTCGCTCGCAGCATTCTGCTGCGGACCGCCACCGCATCCCGCTGCAAGCAGGGTGCACAGCATCGCCGCCAGGACGGCGAGAATACTCCATTTTTTCATACGTTCACCTCATTAAATAAACAGCCGCTCCACGCATTCTCCTTTCCCCATGAACGAACGAGAACCTCGTGAAAGAAATTTGAATACGTCAATTCTATACCTCACATTATATTCCTGCCTATCTCTTCTGTCAATTAGCACGATTTACATTTTTTAGCAAGCGCTGATGACACGAAGGCTTTCATGATGCTGTAAATTTCATCCATGCAAAAAAAAGAACTGCTGCACAAAGCTTTCCAGCTTCGTACAGCAGCCCATTCACATTTACTTCATAAACCGCCGCCCGCGCTCGAGTTTCTCAAAATAGTGGCGCGTCTCGTGGACGACGACGCCCGAGAGGGCGATGAGCGCGATGAGGTTCGGGATCGCCATGAGGCCGTTGACGATGTCGGCGAGGACCCAGATCGCCTCGAGTTTCAGGAAGGCACCGCAGGCGATGAGCGCGATAAAGACGAGGCGGTACGGCAGGATCGCACGCACGCCCGCGAGGTAGAGGATGGCGCGCTCGCCGTAGTAGTTCCACCCGAGGATGGTCGTAAAGGCGAAGAGGGCGAGCGAGATGGTGAGCAGTGCGCCGCCGATGTGCCCGTACGCGCCCGTGAATGCCGCGCCCGTCATGGCCGCGCCCGCCGTGTCGCTCTGCCATGCGCCCGTGAGGACGAGGACGAGCCCCGTCATGGTGCAGATGATGATCGTGTCGATGAAGGTGCCCGTCATGGAGATCAGCCCCTGCTCGGCGGGCTCCTTCGTCTTTGCCGCCGCCGCAGCAATCGGCGCGGAGCCGAGACCGGACTCATTGGAGAAGACACCGCGCGCGATACCGTTCTGCATCGCCATCATGATCGTGGAGCCCGCAAAGCCGCCCGCTGCCGCCGTGCCGGTGAATGCCCCGTCGAGGATCAGGCCGATCGCCGCGGGGATGCCGTCGATGTGCATCGCAATGATGCCGAGGCTGATGACTATGTAGAGAACCGCCATAAAGGGAATGATGCGCGAGGCCACCTCGGCGATGCTCCGAAGGCCGCCGATGGTGATCGCCGCGATCAGCACCGTGAGGGCGATATCCGTCACGAGACGCGGCACGCCGAAGGAGAGCTCCGCCGAGTCCACAATGGCGTTGACCTGCGGGAACGTCCCGATGCCGAAGAAGGCAACGAGCACTGCCGCACACGCGAAAAATCCCGCGAGCGGACGATATTTCTCCCCCATGCCGTGACGGATGTAGTACATCGGGCCGCCGGCAATGTCGCCGCGCTCGTCGGTCGTGCGGTACTTCACGGCGAGCAGTCCCTCCGCGTACTTCGTCGCCATGCCGAAGAACGCCGCCATCCACATCCAGAAGATCGCCCCCGGGCCGCCGACCTTGACCGCCGTCGCGACACCGACGATGTTGCCCGTGCCGATGGTCGCGGCGAGCGCGACGCAGAGTGCCTTAAAGCTCGACACGTCGCCCTCTCCGCGGTTTTTCGCGCGCAGGATGAGCGCGAGCGCACGCGGCAGGCGGCGCACCTGGAGCAGCGAGAGACGCAGCGTCAGCATGATGCCCGTCCCCACGAGCAGGACGATGAGCGGTGCCCCCCAGAGGAAGGAGTCCACCGCATTCAGTACGGGAAGAAACGATTCCATACAAGATCCCTCCGAAAATAAAAATATGCGCACATTTTACCATGATAAAGCACTAAATGTCTATGGAATCTGTATGTATACAGGAATCAGCGTGCCCCCACCACCGCGCGCGGTCCCCCTCCCCCGTCATACGGGGGAGGCTTCGGGGATCGGCCAGATGACGCGCTTCACTCTCTCCGTCATTTATGCTTAGGGAATCGCCGATAAATGAGGTCTGCCTGATTGGTGTAGATTTTTGTCCGAACAAGGTAGAAAACCGGATGCATTGTGGTGCTTGTGAAGAGTTCCCGCCAAAGTACGGGAAAAAGATAATCAAGATGGCATGTCTGAATTTAACAGTAGTTGCTTATGTTCTATCTGCAGTTTTTTCAAATAGAAAAACTTTATGTTGCATTTTGAAAAACTATTAGCTATAATGCTAATCAAGGGAAGTAAATATACAAAATCTTTTTCAAAATGAAATGATTATATTGTGTTCTACTATTGCGAATGGTATTCAGCAAGGTCTGCTCCCCCCTGCAGATTCCTGCTTAATATAAGTCGGTGTATCCATATTTTAGGGTGAAACAAACGAAGGAGGATTCCCCTATGAAACGTATCTTATTGGGCGCCGTCAGCGCGCTCCTCGCCGCCGCAATGCTTACAGGCTGCGGCAGCGGTCAGCAGTCCGCCGCAAAGGACGGCAAAGTCATCATTCAAGTCGGCTACGAAAACAATCCCGGCGAGCCATTTGACAAGGGTGTAAACAAATGGAAAGAACTGCTCGAGCAGAAATCGAATGGAACAATGATCATCGAAACATATCCTTCGAGCCAGCTCGGCAGCAAAAACGATCTCATTGATCAGATGATCGCTGGGCAGCCAGTTGTTACACTCGCCGATGGAGCTTTCTACGCAGACCGCGGCGTCAAGGACTTTGGCATCGTCTTTGGTCCCTTCCTCTTTGACAACTGGGATCAGTGCTGGAATCTCATCAAGAGTCAGTGGTACGCAGACAAGAGCAAGGATCTCGAGGGCAAGGGGCTGAAGATTCTCGGCTCGAACTGGGTCTACGGCGCACGCCATACACTGACGACCAAGCCTGTAAACTCCGTCGAGGATCTGAAGGGCATGAAAATCCGTGTTCCCAATAATGCCATTCAGGTCAAAGGCTTCGAAGTGCTCGGTGCCGTGCCAACCCCAATGCCGCTTGGCGACACTTACACAGCACTTCAACAGGGTACAATCGACGGTGTAGAAAATCCGCTCCCCGTTCTCTATAATGGAAAGTTCCAGGAAGTTGCAAAGTATCTCATCCTTGATGGCCATGTCAAGAACTTTACGACACTCGTCTGCGGTACGCAGTTCTTCAACACGCTGACACCAGAACAGCAAAAGCTGCTGATCGAGACGTGTGAGGAAGCTGGTCTCTACAACAACGAGCAACAAGCGGCCTCCGAAAAGGAAGTACTCGAGAAGTTCCGCAGCGAAGGCGTAACTGTCGTCGAGCCTTCGGATGCAGTTCTGCAGGGCTTCCGCAATGCTGCACAGAAATTCTACACATTGCCTGATTTCGGCTGGTCAAAAGGTCTCTATGAGACGGTAAAATCCGCAATGCAGTAAGCATCTGCGGATGTGGACGGCGCGCCGCATCTGCGGCGCGTTTTCTGTCTATCAACATAAAAAGGGGAATTTATATGGAAGCGAATCACGAGCCAAAAGGGCTACTTTGCAATCTTGACTTCATTATCGCAGGCATTGCTCTCGCTGTGCTGGTACTAGTAACGTTCGTCGGTGTCTTCGCACGCTACTTTGCCGGTATGCCTTTCGCATGGGAGGAAGAATTTCAGCTGGCATGCTTTGTTTGGATTACGTTTCTCGGTGTCGGTGCTGCATTCCGTTCAGGAAGCCACGTTGCGATCGAGCTTCTCGTCGAACGAATGCCGGAGAGAATCGCACGCATTACAGAGATTGGTGGCTACGCTGTCTCGATGCTGATCTTTTCCTTCTTTTTGTATTACGGCGTGCAGATCATTCTGTCTATGGTGACGATGGGACGTACGACAAACATTCTCGGAATCCCATACGCAGCAATCTACATTGTCGTCCCCATAGGGTGTCTTCTGATGATGTATAACTACACTCGGATGATATTGAAGAAAAAGGAGGAGGCACAATAATGGACGGTACAGTCATTCTTTCCGCAGCGGTACTCCTCACACTCCTATTTCTCAAAGTGCCGGTCTTTGTCTCCGTACTGGCCGGCGGCGTAACCTACTTCCTCATGGTTCCAAATTTGCCCGGCACTATATTCGTGCAGCGTGTCATTGCCGGAACAGAGAGTATCCCACTTCTTGCGATCCCCTTTTTCGTCTGCGCCGGTGTTTTTATGAACTACACAGGCGTCACAAAACGAATTATGAATTTCTGCAGTGTACTTCTCGGCACATTTGTCGGAGGCCTAGCACAAGTTGCTATTCTGCTCTCAACACTGATGGGGGGGCTTTCTGGCTCCAACCTCGCTGATGCCGCAATGGAAGCAAAAATGCTTGTCCCCGAAATGACAAAGCGTGGCTTTTCCCTAGAGTTTTCCTCCGTCGTTACAGCAACCTCAGCAATCATTACTCCGTTGATCCCGCCAGGCATTGCCATGATTATCTATGGTTCTATTGCAAACCTTTCCATCGGCAAGCTGTTTATCGGCGGAGTCGGTCCCGGAATTCTGCTCTGCGTGGCAATGATGATCCTTGTCTCGATCATCTCGCACCGCCGTGGCTATAAACCAATTCGTACGAAGCATGCCTCTACGGAGGAGTTCTTCACAGCACTGAAGGCTGCCTTCCTGCCGCTCTGCCTTCCGATCATTATCATTGGCGGTATCCGCATAGGGCTTTTCACACCAACCGAAGCAGGTGCCGTTGCTATTATGTACTCCCTCTTCCTCGGCATCATTTATCGTGAGATGCGTCTGCAGGATGTTCTGACAGGCATTCGTGAAACAGTAACCACATCTGCCTCCATTATGATTATTATCGGTGCGGCATCCACTTTTGCATGGATTCTTACGAAAGAGCGCATTCCGCAGGAACTCGCACAGATGATGATCACATTCCTCGAGACGCCTGCTCTCTTTCTGATTGTCGTGAATGTATTTCTCCTCATCGTCGGTATGTTTCTCGAGGGAAATGCAGCCATGATCATCCTTGTCCCTCTGCTTGCCCCCATTGCTGCTTATTTTGGCATTAACGAGTACCAGTTCGCGATCATGTTCATCTTCAACTTGGCCATCGGCGCACTCTCGCCCCCTATGGGAACGCTGATGTTCGTCACCTGCGGCATTACAAAATGTAAGATGAGCGCTTTTATCAAAGAGGCCATACCGTTCTACATCCTTTTAGTCATCTGTCTTATCCTTTTGACTGTCTTCAAGTGGAACAAAAGGCTTTTGTGATACAATGGGACAAGCTCTTTGATAAAGCCAAG
>ENA-OWND01000995-OWND01000995.1-metagenome-genome-assembly--contig:-NODE-995-length-18195-cov-19.197133_pt1 | contig 18195 bp, 14 predicted proteins | sample MGYA00245342_ERZ651119 | MGnify/ENA primary metagenome ERZ651119 (study PRJEB26857, sample SAMEA4031756) | metagenome | biome: human; feature: oral; material: saliva | place: Philippines | collected 2014...
CTGGGGGCGGCGGCGAGGCCTGGCCGGGCTTCGAGATCGATCACTCCGAGCCGTAGGCTCGAGTGTGGCGATCTCGCGGGCGGGCCGCCGCGGGCCGCCGCCCCCGGACACCGGAAACGAACGAGGCCGCGGCGCACGCACGCCACGGCCTCGTCGTTGTCGGAAGGTCAGCCCTTGCGTCGACGCAGGAACACGGCACCACCCGCGAGGACGACGAGCACACCGCCTCCGGCGATGAACCACCACAGGCTGGGGACGGGCGTCGCCGAAGAACCCGAGGACGCGGTCGTGACGACCGTGACGGTGCCGTCCGCGTCCTTCTGCTCGATGAGGGCGCCGGTGGCGTCGAAGTGGTACGAGATGCCGTCAACATCAAGCCACTGGTCGACCACGGCTGAGGCGGAATTGTTGAAGTAGTAGAGGTTGCCGGAGGGGCCGTCCCACCAGCCGGTTGTCGCGGCGGGGCGGCCCGCCTTGAACCACCACGCGCGCGGGGTCTCAGATTCGTATTCGTGGCCCCACTCGGAGTTGGAGACGCCGTCGTAGGTAATGCCGTCCTCATTTACTTGTAGATGATTTCGTCTGCGTTGGCGATATGGTCGGAGTGGGCGTGGGTGCCCAGGTAGAACGCGACGTTGGTGTCGTTGACTCCCTGGTCGTCGAGGTATTGCAACAGCCAGTCAGTGGTGGAGGCGGCGGCCACCGCGATGCCGGTGCGCGCGGGGTAGCGCGGGTCGGAGCCGTCGGGCAGGTCGGCGTCTTCGCCGCCGTCGATGATGCCGTACCAGCCGCCGCTCTCGATGAGGATTGCGTCGGAGGATCCGGAGGAGAGGATAAAGATCTTCGTCTTCTCGTCGGTGCTGGGCGCGAAGGTGAGGGTTCTTTGCAAGCCCTGCGGGGAAAGTCAGGAAGCGTAGCCGGCCCAGCGGCCGTTTTATTCAGAGTGTCGTGGCGACAACTGGTCGAGCCATGCGATCAACTCAGGCATATCGCTCCAGGGGGCCTCCTCCCACGCGGTGACACCCTTCGCAAAGCTTGTCCGTCGGTGTTTTACCCGTGAGCAGGCGTCGTCGGTTTGATCGATGAGCCACTCGGGGATGCTCATCCCTTTCGCGTAGGTTCCCTGCTTCCACTTGTTTTCTAGCTCCTTGCAAGCGGAAACGGCGGCCGACTCGAGCATGTGTTCGCGCAGTGATAGACGAACCACGCCTCGATGCAGGGATTCGATAGCACCACGCCGCGAGGCAACCTCGACGGCTCTGTTAACCACTTCTGCAGGTTCTTGGCGTGGGGTCTATTCTCATCCACGTCGCAAACGATCCAGGCACCGCTGACGCTCTCGGGTCCCAGCTCTGCTGCTTTCCGTTTGACGTTCACCAGGAGATTCTTGAGCGAGGATTCGTCACCACTCCCGCAGAAATCAAAAGCAAATGCTCCCCGATAACGGTGCTGATTGAGCGCCTTGAGATACTTTTTTTCCGTAGCGCCTTCGACCGCGAGGAGGACAAGGGGCTTCACCTGTTTGCTATGAGAGCGACCCCTGAACCCACGTGAGGCTTTCCTCGTCGGTGCCTTCTTGCCCACATCGCCTCCTAGAGCCGCGGAACGCCGCCAAGGCGACCCGACATGTACATCCGCTGCAGGTCACTGCCTGATCGAATGTCGGACGCAGGGAAGTCCGTGAGCCTCGTGAGTTCTGAGCGGTGATCGTTCTTCTCCACCAGCCAAATCTCATCGCGCCGCAGAAGGTCAACGCGGAGTAGATGCAGCTCATGCGTCGTAAAGATCAGCTGGCGCCGTTCGTCGGGTCCCGACGCATCCAGGAACAGCCGAATGAGTTCCTCCGTCAGTTTCGGATGAAGCGAATCTTCGAGTTCGTCGATCAGGTAGACCCCGGAGTGCTGTCTCTTTCCAGCCCAGTAGAGAATGGGCAACAGGTTGAGATAACGGATGCTACCGTCGGATTCCTGCTCGAGGGACAGCCGAAACCCCTTGTTTCCATCCCCATGCACGGTGACAAGACGCTCATAGACAACATGTTCATCCTCTGCCAAGCGAGCGCGGAAAACGGCGCCACTCTCCGCATTGAGGTACGCCTCAGAGGTGTTATCGAGCAGCTGTCCCTCGACCTCATCAAGGATTTTTTCTTCTGCAGGCACCTTTGCTCGAGGCACCTCTATGAAGCAAATGTCGGAGATGCCCGTGTCAGCGACTGTCAACCCCTGCCCAACAGCGGTACGAAAATCCTCATCGTGCGCGATTTGCTGCGGCATGAGGATGTAACGCGCTCCCCGCTTGAGGATTGTCAGGCGCTTAAACCATTCGATGACGGAGCCCAGAAGACTCTTCTCATCATCTATGAATCCCGCATTGAAGCAGGTTTCGAGGAAGAGGCGATTTGGCTGCACCGTCTTCGACGCCGCATCGAGGGACACGTCGTCCTCAAGATCGCCATAGAGAGAGACCTCCTGGCCGCGGCGTTCAAAGACCGCCTGCTCATCTTCCGAGCGCACGCGATAGAGGGACTCTTCGACGATTTCTCCCGCGTTGAACGCCACCTCGTAGTAGACGATAGCCTTGCGATTCGACGTCACGTCCTGCACATCGAGGACGATTTCGACGCCAATGACACTGGGCCTGTTGGCACCGAAGAGAAGGTGCGGGTGATAGTGCAGGCGTTGTCCACGCTTACGCGGCTCGCGCAGCATGACCTGCAGGTGGGCGAGAGCATCGAGGAGGGTAGATTTCCCCGCCGCATTCGCGCCGTAGATCGCAGCAACGGGAAGCACGCGATTCTTGCTACCGAGGTAGAGCGTCTCTCCGTGGCGGCTTTCTTTGCCCGCAATCATCGTAAAGTCGACCGGTTCCGAGAAGCACTTCCAGTTGTCAAGGTGCAGGACTCGCAGCATCGCACTCTCACTTTCCCACTTAGATGTAAAAATTCTACATCTTCCCAGGAATGAATTCCAGGTGCTCTACACCACCCAGCCCGTTGAACAACCGAAACACCGCGAAAAACACCACGCATAAAAGCCGCCCGGCCGCTTCCATGTGCGGCCGGGCGGCACCCAGGCAGGATATTCGCGAAGAGTCCCTCACTCGTCAGGAAGCGTAGCCGGCCCAGCGACCCGAGGAATCGAAGGTCGAGCGACGCCCGTCGACAACCTGCGTGCCAGTCACCATGGCACCGGAGCCACCCATGTAGTACCAGGAGCTACCCAAGCGCAGCCAGCCGGTGGCCATCGCGCCGTTGGCGTCCATGTAGTACCAACTGCCATCGATCTGAACCCAGCCGGTAACCATCTGACCGCTGGTGCCCATGTAGTACCAGCTGCCGTCGACCTGGACCCAGCCGGTGACCATCTCACCGGTCGCGCCGACCCGATACCAGCTGCCGCCGCTATTCACCCAGCCGTCGGTGACCATCGCGCCAGTCTGATCCACCCAGTACCATTGGCCGCTACTGCTGACCCACGCCGAGGCCTCGGCGATGGGCGCGTCCGCGAAGTAGTACCAGGCACCGGTTCGCCCCTGCCACCAGCCGGTTGTCGCTGCGGGGCGACCGCCCTTGAACCACCGGGCGCGCGGGGTCTGCGCGTCGTACTCGTGCCCCCACTGGGCGGTGGACACGTCATTGGAGGAGATGCCGGTCGGGTCGAAGGTCGTCATCAGGGAGGGGATGCGCGCGCTCAGCCACAGTTCCTCCATGGGGACCCAGGTCGCCGAGCCGTGGATGACGGGATCGGTGAGGCTGTCGGGACTCAGCTTTTCCGATCCGGTCTGCACGATCATGGAGGGACTCAGTGCCTCCATGAAGGGGGCGAAGTTGGAGCTGCGCTGGCCGTGGTGGCCGGCCTTAAGCAGGTCGACGTGGCCAACGGCGCTGGCAACGCGCCCCTCGAAGCCGTTGTGCGTCACCCAGTCGGCCTCGGTGTCCATCAGGTCCGAGGCCAGGAACGCGCTGCGCCCGTAGGCGCTGACCTTCGCGCCCCACCCCATGAGGTTCGCGTCCGTGGTTCCCTTCTTCTTGTAATTCTCTTCGGGGTCGAAGGGGATGATCTGGACATCCATGTCACCCAGTTGCACGTGCGTGTTATAGCCGTCGGCGTGCTGGATGAGCTGCGCTCCGTAGGTATTGTGCGCCCACTTCGCGGCGTTGATCATGTTGTCGTAGATCCACTGGTTATCCCACAGCCCATTCGGGTTCGTGATCCACTTGTCGGAGTATTCGGGGCTGAGGATCACCTTGGGGTGGAACTTTTTGATGATGTCGTCGGCGTTGTCGATGTGGTCGGAGTGAGCGTGCGTGCCCAGGTAGAACGCCAGGTTTGAGGAGGTGACGCCGTGGTCCGCCATATATCCGAGGACCCAGTCGGTGTCACCCTGCTCAGCCGGGGTAATTCCGAGGCGCTTCGGGTAGCGCGGGTCGGATCCATTGGGGGCACCAACGCCTTCGCCGCCGTCGATCATACCGAAGACGCCGCGCGATTCAAGGAGGATCGCGTCAGCCGTGCCCGTCGTGGTGATGAAGTGGATGCGGGTGGGGCCGTTGCTGCCGGGGTAGCTGAGGATCGCGGCGCTGACCTGGGTTTCGGATTTTGTGCCCTGAGAGTCGCTGGGGGCCGCGAACGAGGCCGGGGCGAGGCTTGTTGCAACAAGTCCTGACAGGGCGGTCATGCCGATAAAACGCTGCAATTTGCGGTGATAAATGTTCACGCGCACACCTTGAAGACGTGTTTAGACCAAAAGTTGACCACCTCAATCTACACCCGTTGGTACATTACTGACAAATCATTGGTTGCATGACAGCGCTGCCCGACCGCTTCCAGGTGCGGACGGGCAGCGCTCAGTCAGTGTGCTTGCAATGAGTTTTCGGCAGAATTACGAGGCGTATCCGATCCAGCGACCCGTGGAGGAGAACATCGAGGCGCGCCCATCGACGGGCACTGTACCGGTCACCATGGCGCCAGTTGCGTCCATGTAGTACCAGCCGCCGCTTTCGTTGACCCAGCCGGTGCTCATCGCACCGTTTCTACCCATGTAGTACCAGTTACTTCCGGAGTTCAACCAGCCGGTGTGCATGACACCCGAGGCGGAGGAGAAGTACCAGGAGGAGCCATCCTGGAACCATCCGGTGGTCATTGCGCCGTTGCTAGAGAGGTAGTACCAGTCTCCGCCGCTACGCAGCCACCCCGTTACCATAGCTCCACTGCCTGACAGGTAGTACCAGGCCCCGTCACTGTGCAGCCACCCGGTGGACATGGCTCCGGAGGATCCAAGGTAGTACCAGCGATCATCGATGCGAACCCAGCCCGTGCGCATCGCGCCCGTGTGCGGATCCATGTAATACCAGGTGCCATGATCGAGCAGCCATCCGGTGGTCATTCGTCCGTTGCTCAGGTAGTACCAGGAGCCGGATTTCCACATCCAGCCGCTTCCGGCGAGATGGCCGGACGCCTCAATGTAGTACCAGTCAGTTCCGTCATGAATCCACTCGGAGCTTGCCATCGCGCCGGTGGAACCCATCCAGTACCAGGAACCACGGTCGTACACCCACGCCGAAGCTTCGGCGGAGGGTTTGCCTGCGAAGTAGTACCAGTATCCGGAGCGCCCTTGCCACCATCCGGTCGTCGCCGAGGGGCGCGCCCCCTTGAACCACCAAGCACGCGGAGTGACCCCGCCATATTCATGCCCCCAGGACGCGGCAGAGAGGTCGTTGTAGGAAATTCCGGAGGAGGTGAAGGTGGCGACGATAGCGGGGATAGAACCCGCCGACCACAGATCCAGGGTCGGTGCCCACGACGCATCCCCATGAATAACGCTGTCCGTGAGGCTGTCGGGAGTGAACCACTTGGGACCCGTCTGGACGATCATGGAGGGGCTGAGTGCCTCCATGAATGGCGGGAAGTTCGAACTCGCCATTCCATGGTGCCCGGCTTTCAGCAGGTCAACGTGCCCGACGATGGGGGCGATGCGGTCCTCATAGCCGCCGCGAGCCTCGAGGTCCGCAGCCAGGTACGCGGAGTGACCGAACGCGGTCACCTTCGCGGTGTAGGCGATCAGATTTGCGTCGCGGACGCCGACTTTCTTGTAGTTTTCGTCCGGGTCCACGGGGATCAGTTGGACATCCATGTCGCCCAGCTGGATGTGCGTGTTGTCGTCGTTGACGTGCTGAATGATGGTTGCACCGTACGCGGATGCGGCCCACCGCGCGGCGGTCATCATGTTGTCGTAGCACCACTGGTTGTCCCACAGACGCGACTTGTCGGTGATCCAGTCATCGGAGTATTCGGGGGTTAGGATCGCCTGGGGATGAAACGCGTAGATGATGTCGTCTGCGTTGTCGATATGGTCGGAGTGCGCGTGCGTGCCCAGGTAGAACGCCAGGTTTGATGAGGTGACGCCGTTGCGCCGCAGATAGCCAAGGACCCAGTCGGTGTCGCCCTTGGCCGCGCCTTCGATTCCGTCCCGCCACGGGTAGCGCGGGTCGGAGCCGTCGGGCGCACCGACGCCTTCCCCGCCGTCGATCATGGCGAAGACGCCGCGCGATTCGAGGAGGATCGCATCCGCTGCCCCCGCCGTTGAGAGGATATGAATGCGTGTCGGCCCGCTCGTTCCAGGGAACGTCAGAACCTGAACACTCCCCCTTTCCTCCGCCCTCTCCTCGGACGAGGCCGTGGCCGCGTCAGCAGTATCAGCGTCGCGGGCGCTCGCCAGGTCTACGGCAGCAGAGCCACTCTGGGCTTCCTCTTCGGATCTTGACACCTGCGAGTCGGTAATGCTGGAGTCGCTCTGCGCCCCCTGCTCGTCGACAGGGGCCGCAAGGGCGGCCGGGGCAAGAAAAGTGGCAACGATTCCTGACACTACGGTCAGTCCGAGTCGCTGCCACAGATGACCGTGGCGAAGATTCATGAGCGCACCTGGATGGGATGAGAGACCTTGACACTTACTCTCTAAACCTATACCCACTCAGGCGTTACTGACAAATCATCAGCTGAGGCGAGACTCCCACCAAGCCAGGTCCTCGGGCGTATCGACGTCCCGACAGACGTCGGCGCTCACATCCACCCGCTCGAGCGCCAGGGCGCGCAAAACCCGGCGCACCCCCATGCCGCGCACGCTCCCATGACGCGCCACGGCCTCGTCGATAGCGCGGCGCAGCGCCCCGGCACGGTAGACACCCATGAGGTACTGATCGAACGGCTCGGGGTCGCCGCCGCGCAGGATGCGCCCGTCGCACGCGATACCCAGGGGTTCGGCCAGGAGGTAGCGCAGAACGTCCGCAATGCCGGGGCAGTCCACGGACACGACGATCACCCAGCAATCCGCACCCACGGACAGCGCTGCTAGGCCCGCGTCGATCCCCGCCAGAGGACCACCGCCCGGTGGATCCTCAAGGGCGCGCGTCACACCAGTGGGGACGCGCACAGAAGGCGGAACGATAGCAACGACGCCAGCGCCAGTAACTTCACCCAGAGCACAGCACACGCGGTCGACGAGTCGCACTCCACCGAACACAAGGTCCGGCTTCGAGACGCCTCCCAGGCGCTCACCGCCCCCACCGCCAACAACCATCGCCGCCAGACGCGTTCGCGGCACGCCCACGCCACACGACGAACCTACGCCACTCACTCCCACGGCGCGAAGGTCAGCACGTCCGTGCGCTGCGTCGTCGCGTCCACCATCAGGACGCGACCAATGAGAGGCTCACCGAAGCCCACCAGCATCTTGATGGCCTCGGTCGCCATGGCGGTGCCCGCCTGGCCGACGACCGGCCCCAAAACACCCACCTGGGTCGAGGCCGGAGTCGTTCCCGGGGCAGGCTGCACCGGGTGCAGACTCCGCAGCGTCAGGGACGGCACGGGAGCAGGAGCCGCGGACCAGAAGACGCTAACCTGATAGGCCATGCGCACGACCGTCCCCCACACGAGCGGCACGCCCGAATCCGCGCAGTAGTCCGCCACCAGATACTTCGCGTCGAAATTATCCGTGCACTCCACGATCAAGTCCCACTCGTGGCCATGCTCGTCCAGCCACTGACGCGTCACATGCCCAAAGCGCTCGAATTGAACCGACGAGTTGAGTCCACTGAGATGACGCACGGCTGAATTCGGCTTCGGAACCCCCACGTCACCCTCGCCATGCAACAGCTGACGCTGTAGGTTCGACACCTCGACGACGTCGGAGTCACAGATGCCAATCGTACCGATGCCCGCCGCCGTCAGATACAGCAGGACGGGCGAACCCAGGCCTCCCGCACCCACGACAAGCACACGAGAAGCGGCCAAGCGCGCCTGGCCCGCCTCGCCGATACCTGATACCAGCCAATTACGCCGGAAACGTTCCAGTGCCGGATTCCCGGCCTCGTACCTCACAGGCGCACAGTGCAGCGGAACCGCGACAGAACGCCCCGAGACCGCAGCATCACGCGCGTACGGATCACCGATCGTCATCGCTTACAAACCCGACCAATTATGAGAACCGTCACTGAGTTCCTGCTTCTTCCAGATCGGCAACTTCGCCTTGACATCCTCGACAATGCCCTCCACCGCTCGGAAGGCCTGCGCGCGGTGCTCGGCGGCCACCGCCACGACCATCGCATCCTCGCCAATTTCGAGGTGACCGACGCGGTGCCACGCAACAATGCGATGCACCCCGGGGCGATCCGCGAACTCGGAGACAATCTCGCGCAAAATCTGAGGCGACGACGGATGCGACGAATACTCGATCGCTTCCACACTCTCTCCCCCGTCGTGGTTGCGCACGACGCCGATAAAAGACGCCACCGCGCCGCACGTGTCGCGGCGCGCGCCATCGATCAGTGAACTCGAGTCGAGAGGGTCATCAGTAATACCTGTTGCAATCTCTGCTGACATGAGATCCTCCAAAAACGGGAGATAATTACTTATATTTTACACGGAATCGGCCAGGACTTTATAAAACTCCTGGCCGATCCACACAAATGACTCGAAACTCTCACCCACCGGCAAAAGGCGGCAGCACGTCGACGCGCACTCCGGGCATGAGTTCGGTATCCAAACGAGCCGAACGCTCGTTCACCAGGAAGCTCGACACATCGAGGATGCGGCCCAGAGCCGGGTTCTCCTCGCCGAGGTGCGCGATCAGCTCGCCGAGCGTCGCAGGCGTCTCTGTGGCGGGTAGCTCGCACATGTAGCCGCCAGCGGCCTCCGCCGCGCCACCGAAGAAGTGCACGGTCGTCGACAGCGGTTTCGGATTCGGCTCGTTGACCGGACGGAGATACACCGTCAGACGCAACGGGTTCATCGGGTCAACCTCCACCGACCAGCTCGCCACACCCGTCGCCGTGCGCTCAAAAATGCGCTCGACGATGCCACGGCGCAGCTCGAGGGCCAGATCATCGGGGGCACCGGGTTCCGTGAACGGGCAGGCCGTCAACACGACCGCCATTGGATCGCTCTCGTGCGGCACCGACGCAAAACCCATCGCGTTCATGAACAGACGCACCTTACCCAGGTGTCCCGCGATGTTGAAGCTGTCGCGTGCGACGCGGCGGATAGCATGGCTATGATCCGGCACCGACATGGTCTCCAGTGCGGCGTCCGCCCAGCGCGCGCCGATTTCGCGCACCGAAGCCGCCGGATCCACAACGTCCGCGCGCAACCACGCCAGCAGCGATGAAGTCAGCTGGTGGAGCATCTGCGCGGCAAACGACGGGTCGGCGGGGGTCGTCGTCGAATAGCCGAGCGCCGGACGACCGCGCCCCGACGAGGGAAGCTGCCGCTTCTCCACAAGGCCCACGCCAAACAGGCCCTCCAGGGTTTCGCGCACACTCGACACGTGCAGGCCGGCCTCCTGAGCCAGCTCGGCGACGGTCACGGGTGCCGCGTGCTGCGAAATGCGCTCCAACAGCGCGTGCTGGGCGGGCGTCAGGGCAGCCATCGCCTCAAGCGTTTCTGCCAGCGTCCGAGAATGGGAGGTGTCAGTCATGCCTATCCTCTCTCCCTTTTAATCAGCGGAAATCCGCTCTGCGTGAATCTCCGTACGGCATTAGCGGCATTACATTACTTACAAACTGGAAGTAATTTTACCCAGCTTGTCGCCGTATCCGCACGGTCAATTCCAATGAACGGGACCATTTGAAGGGTTCCTTGCACACAATTGGCTCGCGGGCACCGACACCCGCGATATACAGCGTGGGGCGAGCCATCGCCCGCCCCACGCTACCGCCTGACCCGCCGCGGCCTCGTCATTCGAGGCCACGGTAGGAAAGCGCGAACTCAGTCCGACATACCGCCACGCGTGATCGCGTGCGTGCGGCGTTCGTCGCGCGCACGGTAGACCACCGGGGGACGCGCCACGTAGCCGACCGGCACACTCACCGCGTGCACGAGGCGGGTGAACGGCCACACGCAGAACAGCAGCAGGCCGGCGACGATGTGCAGCTTGAAGCTCAGGGGCACGTCAACCATCAGGTGCGCCTGCGGGTGGAGGTAGAAGATCGAGCGGAACCAGACGGAGATCGTCTCGCGGTAGTCATAGCCCTCGTGCCCGCCGAGCACCTGGTTCAGCAGCGTCGCCGCGCCGCCCAGGAGCACCGGGATACAGAGCATGACATAGGTGACGATGTCCATACGGGTCGTCGCCACGCGCACCGACTTGTACACCACTCGACGGTAGATCAGCATCGCGAGGCCGAGGATCGTCATGATTCCGGCGATCGTGCCGGGGATGGTGGCCATCAGGTGGTAAACGTGCTGGGGTACGCCTGCCGCCTCGGTCCAGGTCTTCGGGACCACGAGGCCGAGGATGTGGCCCATGAACACGAAGAGAACACCGAAGTGGAACAGCGGCGATGCCCAGCGCAGAATGGTCGGCTCATTCCACTGCGAGGAACGAGACGTCCAGCCGTACTGGTCCGTCTTGTAGCGCCACGCGAGGCCCACGATGAGGATCGCGAAGGACACGTAGGGCAGGACCACCCACAGGGCAATGTCCAGGAAGGACAGCGACTGCGTCTCGGGTGCGGACGCGGCATGCAAAAGTGCGGATTCCATGAACGTTACCGTCCCATCGTTGTTTCGGAAGTCGGGGAGGGCGTGGCAGACAGATCGCCCACGCCCACCAGCTCGGTGGGCGGCCCCTGGCTAATGAGCTTACGGAAGCCCTCAATGGTCTTTTCGTCCGGCTCGGGCAGCGTCGCGACCAGCGCATCCAGCAGCGGCGCGTACGGGGAGTCCGCGGCGCGCAGCGCCGTGCGGATCACCTCGATGCCCTCGCGGTTCGAGCGCAGCAGGCCCTCGGCCGTACCCGTCTCGTCGAAGGCCGCGAACTCCAGGACCACTGGCAGGTGATCGGGCAGCTCCTCGCGGTCCATCTCGAAGCCGGCTCGGCGCAGGACCTCCTTGAACGCGAGGATTGCCTGGCCGCGTCCGCGGGTGTCGCCGTGCGTGTAGTACGTCAGGCCGAGCGCGCAGCGGCGGCGCTGGTCGAACGTATCGACGTAGGTGGTCTGCATAGTACGCAGGCCCGCAGTGCGCGCGTAGCTCACGAACGAGGCCAGGGCCGACGAGGCCGGCTCCGGCAGGTCCGCCAGAGCCTCCTCGACGGCGTTCAGCTTGGTTTCGAAGTCATCCCCCGGGTAGTCCAGGAGGACCGAGACCGCCATGCGCACGCCGCGCGCGTCCTGCGGATCCATCTCCGTTTCCGGAGCGGCCGTAGGAATGCGCGGAATGCCGACGAAAGTACTCATCGAACGACCTCAAGGGGGAGCATCTGGCGTCCCTCCGGCGACGAGCCACCCATCGGGCGGTTCGACGTGGCGGGGGCCAGGCCGTGGAAGGCCTCGACGTCGTAGGACACCGGGCAGCCCTCAAGTTCCTTGATGCCACGGGGCATCTCGGGGTGGGCGGTCGGGATGACGAAGCGGTCGTCGTACTTGGCGATCGACAGCAGTCGGTACATCTCCTTGACCTTCTCCGGGGTCATGCCCACGGAGGCCGGGATCTCCTCGTTCGTCGGGTTGTCGACGAAGACGTCGCGCATGTAGGAGCGCATCGCGGCGAGGCGACGCAGCGCCAGCTCCACGGGAGCCGTATCTCCGGCCGTGAACAGGCCAGCCAGGTACTCCAGCGGGATACGCATCTGCGAGATGGCGGACAGCAGGACCTTGTGGTCCTCGCCGTCACTGCCGGACGCGGTCACCTGGTCGACGACCGGAGAGAGCGGCGGCACGTACCAGACCATCGGCAGGGTGCGGAACTCGGGGTGCAGCGGCAGGGCGACCTCGTACTCGGTGATGAGCTTCCAGATCGGGGACTGCTGGGCGGCCTTAATCCACGAGTGGGGAACGCCGTTGGCCTGGGCCTGGGCGACCACCTGCGGGTCGTTCGGGTCGAGCAGGATCTCGCGCTGGGCGCGGTACAGGTCACGCTCGTCCTCCTGGGATGCGGCCCAGGTGACGCGGTCCGCGTCGTAGAGCAGCACGCCCATGTAGCGCAGGCGGCCCACGCAGGTCTCCGAGCAGATGGTCGGCTGGCCGACCTCGAGGCGCGGGTAGCACAGCGTGCACTTCTCGGCCTTGCCCGTGTTGTGGTTGAAGTAGACCTTCTTGTAGGGGCAGGCCGACACGCACATACGCCAGCCGCGGCACTGATCCTGGTCGACCAGGACGATGCCGTCCTCAGTGCGCTTATACATCGCGCCCGAGGGGCACGCCGACACGCAGGTCGGGTTCAGGCAGTGCTCGCAGATGCGAGGCAGGTAGAACATGTACGCGTCCTCGATGGTCTTGGCGACCTGGAGGTTCATCTGGTGCAGGACCGGGTCCTGATCCAGGGTCTCCATGGAGCCGCCGAGGTCATCGTCCCAGTTCGGGCCCCACTCGGGCTTGTCGATGTGCTCGCCCGTGATCGTGGACTTCGCGCGGGCCGTCGGGATCGCGCGGGAGTTCGCGGGCGCCTGGAGCAGCTTGTCGTACTCGTACGTCCACGGCTCGTAGTAGTCCTTCATGGTCGGCTGCGTCGGGTTCGCGAAGATCTTCGCGAGCGAGGCGACGCGTCCGCCCTGACGGGGAACGAGGCGGCCCGTGGCGGTACGCTTCCAGCCGCCCTTCCACTTCTTCTGGTCCTCCCAGCCGCGGGGGTAGCCCACGCCGGGACGGGTTTCGACGTTGTTGAACCAGATGTACTCGGTGCCCTCACGGTTCGTCCACACCTGCTTACAGGTGACGGAACAGGTGTGGCAGCCGATGCACTTGTCGAGGTTCATCACCATCGCGATCTGAGCCATGACCTTCATCAGAACTGCACCTCCTGGGAGCGGCGGCGGATAACCGTGACTTCGTCGCGGTTATTGCCGGTGGGACCGTAGTAGTTGAACGCGTAGGCGAACTGCGCGTATCCGCCGGCCAGGTGGGTCGGCTTAATAAAGATTCGTGTCAGCGAGTTGTGCGTACCGCCGCGCTTGCCGGATTCCTCGTTCAGCGGGGTGTTGATCTGGCGATCCTGGGCGTGGTGCATGAACACCGTGCCCTCCGGGATGCGGTGGGAGACAACAGCGCGAGCCGACACGGTACCGTTACGGTTCTTCGCCTCGATCCACTCGTTGTCGCGCACGCCGATCTTCTCAGCGTCCTGCGGGCTCATCCACACCGTCTGGCCACCACGACCCAGCGTCAGCATGTACGGGTTGTCGTAGTACTGGGAGTGGATGGCCCACTTGTTGTGGATCGTCAGGTAGCGCACCGCGACCTCGGCCTGGCCCGGCTGACCGGGACGGTGGTCGCCGACGGGGCGCTCACCGTAGATGTGCGCCAGGTCGAGCGGCGGACGGAAGATCGGCAGGGACTCGCCCATGTCCATCATCCAGTCGTGGTCGACGTAGAACTGCGGGCGACCCGTGAGCGTGTGCCACGGCTTGCGGCACTCGACGTTCTGCACGAAGGCGCTGTAGCGGCGACCACCGTGCTCGGAACCCGACCACTCGGGGCTGGTGATGACGCTGCGCGGCTGCAGGACGGTGTCCTGGTAGGTGATCTTCTTTTCTTCGTCACCTTCGGCCAGGAACGCCATCTCGTTGCCGACGCGCTTCTCCAGCGTGCGGAAGCCCTGAACGGCCAGGGAGCCGTTCGTGGTGCCCGAGAAGCGCAGCGCCATGTTCGCCGCCTTGATGGCGGTGTCGCACAGCGGCATGCCCTCGCCGGCGTTGCCGTCCATGGGGGCGCGGCCGTTGAGGTCGCCGAGCTGCTCGTACGCCTCCTGCACGTTGAACGCGACGCCCTTGGCGGCCAGGCCGGCCTTGGGCAGGAGCGGTCCCATGCGGTCGAACTTGTAGCCGACCTGCGTGTAGTCGCGCTCGATCGGGACCAGCTTCGGCATGGTCTTGCCGGGCGTCCACGTCTGCTCGGGAACGACGCCGCTCGCCATGGTCATGGCGTCCGGGGAGTCGTGACCCAGCGGGACCGCGACGACGTCCGTCTGCGTCCCCAGGTGGTCGGCGGCCAGGCGTCCCACGAGGTGTGCCAGCGTCTGGAACACCTCGAAGTCGGTGCGCGCCTCCCACGGCGGGTTCACGGCCTCGTCGAAGCAGTGCATGAAGGGGTGCATGTCCGTGGAGGACAGGTCGTGCTTCTCGTACCACGTGGCGGCGGGCAGCACGACGTCGGAGTGCAGCGTCGTCGACGTGTTACGGAAGTCCGCGACCCACATGAGGTCGAGCTTGCCGGGGTGCGCGTCGCGCCAGTTGACGGTCGCGGGACGGGAACCCTCGGGCAGCTCTTCCGCGTTGACCTCGTTGCCGGTACCCAGCATGTGGCGCAGGAAGAACTCGGTGCCCTTCGCGGACGAACCAAGCAGGTTCGTACGCCAGTTCGCGAGGATCTTCGGGACGTTGTGGTGGGCGTCCGGGTCCTCGATCGCGAACTGGAGGCGCCCCTCACGCAGCTCCCGGGACACGTACTGCGCCGGAGCCATGCCGGCCTCGGCGGCCTCGCGACCCAGCTGGGTCGAACCCTTGGAGAACGTCGGGTAGCAGGGCATCCAGCCGCGCTGGACGGACTCGACGAGCGTGTCGACCAGCTGCTTGCCGTCCAGGTGCGAGGACTTGATCGGGTTCGCCATGGCCGAGGCCGGGGCACCGTCGTAGCGCCACTGGTCGGTGGTCATGTAGTACCAGCCGGTGGAGATCATCTGGCGCGGCGGGCGCGCCCAGTCCAGGGCGAAGGTGAAGGAACCCCAGCCCATGATCGGGCGGACCTTCTCCTGACCCACGTAGTGGGCCCAGCCGCCACCGTTGCGGCCCTGGGTGCCACACATTTCCGTGAGCGCCAGGAACGTCCGGTACATCTGGTCGGAGTGGTAGTAGTGGTTCGTGCCGGCACCCATGAGGATCATGGAACGGCCCTGCGTCTCGACCGCGTTCTGCGCGAACTCGCGACCGATCTTGATGGCAGCTCCGGCGGGAACCGACGTGAACTCCTCCTGCCACGCGGGGGTGCCCGGCGTGGAGGCGTCCATGTAGTCGGTGGGCCACTGGCCCGGCAGACCCTCGCGCTCAACCGCGTAGTGAGCCAGCATGATGTCATACACGGTCGTCACGAGGCGACCGTTGACGCGGCGCGCGGGGACGCCACGCAGGACGTAGCCGCCGCCGACCGAGGCCTGACCGTCGGCTGCCGGCAAGTCGAAGCGCGGCAGGGCGATCTCGATGGGCTCCCACTCGTTCGTGTCCATGATGGACAGGACCGGCTCGACGCCGTCAAGGTTGAGGTTCCAGTGGCCGGCACCCTCCTCGCCGAAGCGATCGGCGAGCGTGCCGCCCGGGTCCTTGACCGTGCCGTCGGCCTCGATGACGAGGGGACGGAACTCGTTGTTCTCGGTGCGCTCGGTCGTGCCTGCGGGCATCTTCGCGGCCGTGAGGAACTTGCCGGGGACCAGCGTCGTCGCCTCGATGCCCTCGTGGGCGCCCTCGCCGACCTCGCCGATCTCCACGAGGAACGGGCCGTCAGTGTAGCGCGTCATGTAATCGAGGAACATGGGTTCGCGCTTGCCGACGTGGAATTCCTTGAGGATGACGTGACCCATGGCCTGAGCCAGGGCACCGTCCGTGCCGGGCTGGACGCGCAACCAGTCGTCCGCAAACTTCGTGTTGTCCGCGAAGTCCGGGGACACGACGACGACCTTCTGGCCGTGGTAGCGGGCCTCGGCCATGAAGTGCGCGTCGGGGGTACGGGTCAGCGGCAGGTTCGTGCCCCACATGATGAGGTACTGAGAGTTGAACCAGTCGCCGGCCTCGGGCACGTCGGTCTGGTCGCCGAACACCTGCGGCGAGGCCGGGGGCAGGTCCGCGTACCAGTCGTAGAAGGACAGCATGGTCGCGCCAATGAGTTCGTGGAAGCGGGCACCCGCACCGTAGGAGATCATCGACATGGCGGGGATGACCGAGAAGCCGGCGATGCGGTCGGGACCGTACTGCTTGATCGTGTGCACGTAGGCAGAGGCGACGATCTCCATCGCCTCTTCCCAGGACACGCGGACCATGCCGCCGCGGCCACGCTGCGACTTGTAGGCGCGCGCCTTCTCCGGGTCTTCAACGACCGCGGCCCACGCGTCGACCGGATCGCCGAGGCGCTTCTTGGCATCGCGGAACATGTCGAGGAGGACGCCGCGCACGTAGGGGTACTTGATGCGGGTCGGCGAGTATTCGTACCACGAGAACGCCGCGCCACGCGGGCAACCGCGGGGTTCGTACTCGGGCATGTCAGCGCCGGTCGACGGATAGTCAGTCTGCTGGGTTTCCCAGGTGATGACGCCGTCCTTGACGTAGATCTTCCACGAGCACGAGCCCGTGCAGTTCACGCCGTGGGTGGAGCGCACGATCTTGTCGTAGCTCCAGCGGTCGCGGTAGAAGGAGTCGCCGTCGCGGCCGCCCTCGAGGAAGAGCTGGCGCGCGTCGGCGGACGCCTTGCCGCGACGCAGCCACGAGCCGAGCGCAAACAGGGTCGCGCCGGTCGCGGGCTTGACCTCACCGCCGTAGGTCGGGAAGGTCATATCGGAATCGAGATTCGTCATGGGATGCTCCTAAGAGTCGAGTGACGAGGCAGTGGCAGGTCCGGTCGGCACCGCGCAGTGCCGGGTGGATCAGCCGGGGAACGGGGCGTTCTTGCGCGCGTACATGACCCAGCACAGGACCGAGCACAGGGCGCAGAAGATGGCGCATCCGAGGAAGAAGGCCCAGGCGCCGCCGGTGCCGACCGCGGAGAGGGCGACGCCGACCAGGAAGGGGCCGAGGGATGCGATGGCGGAGGTGAAGCCGATGGCACCGCCAGCCTGGCGGGCCGGCATGATCATCGGCATCTGCTTGAAGGTACCGGCGTTACCGAAGCCGGAGAACAGGAACATGGTGAGCATGAGCGCCATGAAGATGTAGAAGTCGGTCCAACCGGTGGGGTTGTACAGGACCCAGGCGATACCGGCCAGCGTGATGGCCATGCCGACACCGGAGATGAAGGTCCAGATGGCGCCGCCCATGCGGTCGCAGAAGATGCCCCAGGACATGCGGATGAGCGAGCCGATGAGGGGGCCAAGGAAGGCGAAGGTCGCGCCCAGGACCGGCAGAGCGAGGGAGGACTCGCGGCCGAACTGGTTGTTGATGAGCAGGCCGAAGACGGCGGAGAAGCCAGAGAACAGGCCGAAGGTCATGACGTAGAGGATGGTCATGTACCAGGTGTTGGGGTTGGAGAAGATGTCCAGCTGCTGCTTGATGTTGGCCTTGACGGGCACGTCGCGCAGCCAGATGAAGGCGAGGATCGCGGCGACGAGGCACCACGGAATGAAGAAGACCGCAGCGTTGTAGACCCAGATGTGCTCACCGGCGTGGTCGCCGGACACCTGCTGCTGCGGGGCCAGCCAGGTCATGCCGAAGAGTCCGAAGCCCATGAGGATGGGGCCGACCAGCTGAATAATGGACATGCCGAGGTTGCCGATGCCGCCCTGCAGGCCGAGCGCCGTGCCGGACAGACGCTTGGGGAAGAAGTAGCCGGTGGAGGGCATGTAGCCGGAGAATGCACCGCCGCCGATGCCACACATGAAGGCCAGGGTCAGCAGAACCCAGTAGGGGGTCGTGTTGTCCTGGACGACGTAGAACCAACCGGCCATAGGCAGGATGCACAGCAGGGAGGTGATGCCCACGAGCTTGCGGGTGCCGATGAGCGGGGGC